>OHIZ01000802.1_pt1 | contig 10171 bp, 7 predicted proteins | sample 1568501 | NCBI WGS metagenome assembly OHIZ01 (sample SAMEA3879544, study PRJEB24766) | human gut metagenome | biome: human-associated habitat; feature: feces | place: USA | collected 1985/1987 | reverse complement strand
GAGAAAAATGGGGACAGTCGTTTACAATCTGTATGCTCCCAATCTGATTTGTATTGGAATCGATGGGGGAAATAATGGAGAATATACTGGACGGATTTGGCATCAATATTCAGATGAGCCACTGTCCTTTCAAGGAACCATGGAGATGGTACGGTCGATAGAAAATCTGTTTAATCAGTGGAATTTTCCACAGAGTTCTACAGACAGCCGTTCCTTTTCAACAAAGAAACCCGTTGCCGGAGAAGTACAGGGGAAAGGGGTCGAACTTCAAATGGATGCATCACGTTTACACAATAAAAATGGAGGAAAAGGAACCTTTGTCGTACATGTTCGGTATCGGCAGAATGCGACCTGGCAGGGAGATGTCATCTGGGCAGAAAAGAATGAACGCCAGAGCTTTCGCAGTGCGCTGGAGCTTCTGAAGCTGATCGACAGTGCGTTGGACAGTAAGGAAGGGGAGGAATTGGAAAATGATTAAAACAGAAAGACTGAAAGATACAAAAATAAAGAAGAGGGAGGGATAACAGACAATGGGAGAAAATTCAAGGATGCAGAATCACATAAACGAAATTAAAAGAAAAACTCAGCATTTTTGGAGTCATAAGGGAAAACGGTTCTGTGCAGCAATGCTTTGTGCCAGTATGGTTATGGGAAATGCAGGCAGTATTGCAAATGCATCCAATGTGATTGTTTCCGGAGAAAGCGGTCTGGCAACTCCCAGCAACACAGTCAATGCAGCAACACCGTCTAATGGAAATGAGCTTCATCGTTTCCAGACGACAGGAGAAGAACTGTATGAGGCTCTGCAGAATGCGATTGCCGGAGACGCGCGGGCAGATGTGGAATTCACAGGCGGGAGCAAAGAGGAATATGAAGACTTTTTCCTGGAGCCGGGAGATTATTATGAATTAAAGCTGGAAAATGGGAAAAAGGGAAATCAGGCAGAGCTGAGAGTTTTTGCCAGAATCGAAGAAAGCGAGCTGGTTGGAAGCGAACAGGATGATTATGTAGTAGACGGCTCAGAAGAGCTGATGCTGCTGGTTACGAATCATTCAGATGGGGATCAGAAAGCTGTTGTTGCAGTTGACGAAAAGCACACCCCGGAATTTTTCATACCGGTGAATGTGCATTCAGATGCAGAGCTGACAACCGGGCCATCACCTGTGATTGATACAACAAAAACAGGTGAGGCAGCTGAAACAGCAACACCTTCTAATGGAATGACAGCAACGCCCTCTGACAGTGAAGAACCGGAAACAGAGGCTCCAGAGGAAAAACCGGCAGACGAGCTGGAAGGCGAAGTTTATGAGCTGACCAGTGTGAAGGAGGGTACGGCAGTCGGTTTCCTTACGACAGCCGGAGAACTGGGACTGGATGATATGGCTCTGATTGCTACAGATTCCAACGCTCTGACCCGTTACAGTATGCCGGTAGACGGCGCAGAAAATATTCTGGTAGATGTGACAGCCAAGAGAGGAACCCTTCCTGAGGGCGCAGAGCTGAGAGCCAGATATCTGACAGAAGATGGAAATGAATATCAGGACGCAAAGAATGCTCTGGACGAAGCCAATGAGGAATACGGCGGAATGATGGCTTTGGACATCGGCTTCTGGCTGAATGACGAAGAGATAGAACCGGAACCTGGAAGCGAGGTTCAGGTCAAGATCAGAATGGATGCAAATCTTCTTCCAGATGATGTAGATGTGGGAACGTTAAAGGTTCAGCATCACGCAGAAACGGATCAGGGCATCCGGGTAGAGACGGTGGCAAAGGCAGTGACTGTAGAAGAAGACGAAGTAGCAGCTTTGGAGACTGAGGATGCCGCGACAGAGATTCCGGAATCAGAAACACAGGATCCGGCAGCAGAACCCATGACCATGTCTCTGATGAGCCTGAGTGCAGATGTAGTTCCGCTTGACGAAGAAATCCTTGATGATGCGATCATCGAAGAGGCGGATTCGGAAAGCCCGGTTGAGATGATTATGGATACGGTTGACACAGAGCCGGGAACCTTGAAGGTTATCGAGACAGACGGCGAGGCAGCTGTGGTTGAGACGGCGTTTGTGGTGGACGGGTTCTCGAGGTTTACGATAACGTGGGGATCTAGGGGAAACAAGAAATATGTAACAGTTAAATATGTTGAGGGAGATAGAACCGGTAATCTGATTCCTGGTCTTAATCCTGAAATGAATGGTAAGGATGTTCAAGTATCTAAAAACTTTAAAATGTCAGACTATATTGTATCATCTAGTGATTACCAGTTTCAAAAAATAGTTCTGGTTAGCAGATCTGGGGTAATACTTGAAACAACGGATCCGTCTGATATTTTTGGGAAAAGCGTAAGAAGAGTCTACAGGCTATTTTATAAAGATCAGCGGGGAGGCGAGAGTGAGGTTCCAGATAACTCAAACATATATCTGATATATGATAAGATACAGCCGCTGCCGACTTTCCTGGGCGAAGATACAGAAGATCTGATTCAGATCCAGTTGTTTGATTACAGGAATAATGTAGAAGTAACAGAAGGGTTTAAATTTGGAAAGGGAACGGGACAATACACGGGACAGGGCGGAGGCGTACAACAGGGGCTGGTAAAGCCATTACTAAAAAATGGATATCCAGTGTTGAAGGTTGGTGAAAAATCTCTGAGCGGTCTCTTTTCAAAAGGTGGAAGTTATGTGCAGAGTGAAAGCTACCGTAAAGCAAATTATCTTCTTCAGCAGAACCCAGAGGACTATGCTTATTATTACGACAGCAATACAAACTTTGCATCTGTAGATGAGAGTGGAGATTTCGTACTGTACGAAACGGCACGTTATCCCGATGAAACGACTCCTCCAAGCGAACCGAAGTTTTTGCCATACAATACCATTATCAATAAGGTAACTACACTGCAAAATGATTACGGCGGTGATCCAGACAGAGGAAAAAACTATAAAGAATATGCTATCGGAAAAGGAGAAACAGAGAATCTTTGCTTTGGAATGACCATTGATTTTGATTTTATTATGCCGAAGGATGGAAAAATTAACGGCAACGACATGGTTTTCAATTTCCAGGGTGATGATGACGTATGGGTATTTATCGATGATGTCCTTGTTCTTGATTTAGGAGGCGTTCACGACAACTACGAGGGAAGCATCAATTTCCAGACAGGCGCCGTTTACGTAGAAAAGGTGAATAAAACAGGCAAGCCGCAGTACACAAACATCAGCATCATGTTCCGAAATGCAGGGAGAAGCTGGGACGCTTCTGATTATAAGAACCATGAATTGAAATTCTTCTATCTGGAACGAGGAGAAGGAGGCTCAAACTGTACTATAGAATTTAATATGCCGCCGATTCCAAAGGGAACCATCAATTTCCAGAAAGAGATTGGCTACAGCAACGTAAAGGACGTTTCCGATATTGATTTTAAATTCAAAACATTTGTAAATTACGGAGGAACTTCTTCTGAAAGCGATTATGATCTTTATAGAGGACCATACGAGGTTTACAACGCATCAGATTTAAAGAATCCTGTCAGGAAAGGAACTGCAGAGGACGGAATTATTTTGCTGAAGGACGATCAGATGGCTCGTCTGACATCTCCTGATATCCAGGCAACCAGTAAATACTACATACAGGAGATAGGGGCTACCAGTGATAAGTTCGAAGTTTCCATTGATGGCGTAAGCGTAGAAACCATATACGAGGATGGTTCAAAAACAGAAGAGATTGGCGTTGAGACAGATAAATTATCGGTTGACAACAATCCTTATGTAGTATTTAAAAACTCAGTGTCAGCAGATAATATGTTCAATCTGAGAATCGACAAGAAAATGTCAGACGGTTCAAGGCCGGATGCAGAGTTCCCGATTCAGGTTTTATTAGGTCTGGAGGATAAGAAGCCCTACACAGGAGAATATCAGGTGTGGGAAGATGGCAGACGCTTAGCGACAAAGCCCGCATCAGAGGAAGGAATCTTAACCTTGAAGGCAGGCCAGTACGCTATCATCAGAGGCTTAATGGGCGGAAATAAAATCACGGTTCAGGAAACGGAGTATGGCGGGCGAAAGGCTCCTGACTATACGATGACAGGGCCGCTGGCAGAAGAACCGGTTGTAACAGAGAATAATATTTCTGGTATTGCAAAAGAGGGAAAAGAATTAGGTAAAAATGCCACAGTACAGGTAACGGTTACCAACTATCCATTGCCTGGTCTGACAGTAAGCAAAACGGTTAATGGAAATATGGGCGACAGGAACAGAGAGTTTGATTTTACTGTTCAGGCACAGAATTCCGAAGGGCAGCCGGTATCTGTAGACGGTACTTACGAGGGAATACTTGTTCGGGATGGTCAATTCAAATTAAAGCATGGTCAGTCTCTGGTGATTCCGGAACTGCCATACGGAGTAACCTGTACAGTAACAGAAAGTATCCCGGAGGAGGAAGGCTACACTACTACAGTAAAAGTAGATGGCGGTGAGGAGAAGAGCAGCAAAACAGTAACAGTAGAAAATATGAATACTGCTGCAGTAATCGACTTTACCAATACAAAGACACTGAACGTGCCGACCGGAATCTTCACGGACAACTTGCCCTATCTGATGATGCTTGCCATGGCAGCTATCGGACTGACCGGGTTTAGCTGGAGGAAAAAGCGGGTAAAGAAATCAAGAGACGATGACTAAAAATGATGATGAAAAAGGAGAGTTCTGCTTATGAGTGCAAAGAACATGGATGACATCGCGGAACTTTTCAAGGGAATGAAATTCCGAAAGAAGCTGCTTGGCGGTGTAAGCGAGATGGATGTGTGGAAGAAGCTGGAACAGCTTCAGAAAGAATACCGTTCTGTATATGAAATTCAGCAGGAGCGATACGAAGCTCGTTTGCAGGAAAGGGATGAGGAGATTGCTTCTTTGAAAAAGAAGCTCTCCGAGGGCCCTGCCCATGAGTAAACGAAAGAAGGAAAAGGCAAAAGAGCCGTTGACCCCGGAACGGGTAATACGGGCCAGAATCCACAGGCTGGCAGATTGGAGCGAGATTATTTCGTTTTTTATCAAGCTGACATGGATGATTGTTTTTATGGTTTTGCTGTTTGGAGTATTCTTCGGAATTACTCCCATGAAAAACAATGATATGTCGCCGAGAATCAGCTCCGGAGATTTGCTCTTGTATTACCGGCTGGAAAACAAATTCCATTCTCAGGATGTGGTAGTGTTTGAGAAGGATGGAAAGCAGTATGTGGGCCGGATTGTTGCCGCAGGCGGCGACAGTGTGGAGGTAACAGATGATTCCACACTGAAGATTAACAACAGCACCATGTTTGAATCGGATATCTTTTATCCCACTCCTAAATATGGAGATGAGGTTGCCTATCCGGTGGCGCTGGAGGAAAATCAGTATTTTATTCTCTGTGATTACCGAAACGGCGCAAAGGACAGCCGCTATTTCGGAGCAGTCAGTCAGAGTGAAATCAAAGGAAAGGTTCTGGCAGTGCTTCGGCGCTCCAGCCTGTAAAAGCAGTTTGGATTTTATTTTAAAAATATTGCCCCATAAGGCGGCAGTAAATAAACATGTACAAAAAAGGAAAGTGAGGATATAATTATGAAGAGAAGAATGAATAAGAGAATGGCAACAGCAGCTCTGGCAGGCGCAATGGTGTTATCTATGAATGGAATGAGCGCTTTTGCAGCAGTAACAGATTTTAATTTGACCAAGAAAGTTACCACAGATGGAAATACCCATGCGCCGAATACTACTTTCAGCTTTACAATAGAACCATATGTCCACACTGACACGGACAAGGGTGATACTTTCGAAGGAGAGGCGGTTTCTAACGGTGTTGCAGGCGGTTTGACTTTAGATACAGCGAATAATTTCAGCTTTGCTCCTGAAGCAGATACTTCAGCTTTTTACACCAAAACAGGAAAAATCAAGGTACACCCAGAAGTATTTACAGAGCCTGGAATTTATCACTATCTTGTAACAGAAACACAGGGCACCTATAATGGAATCACCTATGACGTAACTCCGAGACACGTTTATGTATATGTAGTCAATAAAACAGATGGAAAAGATGGTTATGAGGTACAGGCAGTTAAGGTAGTAAAAGACGGAGAGACGGATAAGGCTGACGATCTGGAGATTGTCAATCGTTACGGCGATGGTACTACACCGGAAGATGATGTCCATGATTTCACCATAAAGAAAACGGTAACTGGTAACCAGGGCAATAAAAACAAGGGGTTCGAATTCACAGTTACGATTGACGGTGATGATACAGATAAAGCAGACAAGGAGAAGTATAAGGCTGTAAAGACACCAAAGACTGGCGATCCGACAGTTATGCATATTACAGATGAAGAGGCTGCAACCTTTACTCTGATGGACGGCGATACCCTGCATATTTACGGTCTGTCTGAAAATGATGAATATACGGTAACAGAGGCTGATTATTCAAGCGAGGGATATACCACTACAGTAAAAGACAATAATGCAAAGGGCAAGCTGGAGGCAGATGGAGTGGTTGTAGAATTCATCAATAATAAGAATGTAGGTCCCGCAACCGGCGTTGCAATGACCTTTGCTCCCTACGTTCTCTTAGTAGCAGCAGCAGGAGGCCTGGGCGCAGTGGTTCTGGGCAAGAAGAAACGCGAGGATGATGAGATTTAATCAAAGTGAATGACAGGATTTTAAGAAACCATAAATTTTAAAATCTAAAAGAAGCTGCTCTGGCAGCGTCGTCTCCCCACCGGATATTCTGAGGGGGAGACGACGTGGGAGCAGTGAAAATAAGGCATAATTGTGACTGTTCAGCAGGTCTGCGCACTTGCTGCGCCGACTGTGAGAAAGCATGGGATTTTTGCTCGTGACTGCGAAGGTACTGAACAGTTGCGCAGAATTCTGGATTAACAGGAGGACTGGAGTGGAAACAGCTGTTAAGCTTGCTCGAATTGGAAATTTTATATTAAGCCTGATGGCCGTGTGCATGATGATTCTGATGCTGGCTTACGGCGGTTATTCTCTCTGGGACAATTACATGATTAACAGCGGAGCATTTCTGACCAGTGACTTGCTGAAATACAAGCCGCCGGAAAACAGTGATGCCGAGGATAATCTTTCCCTGGAGGAGCTGATGGCGCTGAATCCGGAAACCCGGGGCTGGCTTACCATTGACGGAACCCACATTGATTATCCTGTGGTTCAGGGCGAGGACGATATGAAATATGTAAATACGGACATTTACGGGGAGTTTTCTTTGTCTGGCGCTATTTTCCTTTCCTGCTTAAACAGCCCGGATTTTTCAGATCATTATAATCTGATGTACGGACACCACATGGATAATGGGGGAATGTTCGGGGATGTAATGGAATTTGTTGAAACAGATTATTTTGGGTCTCATGAGACAGGTACACTCTATCTTCCTCACAAGACCTACGGAATTACCCTTTTTGCCTGTATTCAGGCGGATGCCTATGACAGGATTATTTATACTCCTGGCAAGGAATGCGATATGCAGGTGCTGCTGGATTATCTGAAAGCGGAATCAGAGCAGTACCGGGATATCGGTGTAACGGCGGAGGACAGGATTGTTGGAATGTCTACCTGTGTGGATGCAACAACCAATGGACGCATGATTCTTTTTGGCCGTCTGGAGGAAAAATAAGCACGAAGGAGGTGCAATGAAATAGATATGTGTCAGAAATTAAGAAACCTGGTTTTTCATACACTTGTTCCGGCAGTGCTGGCGGCGTTGCTGCTTCCAATTATGGCATTTGCACAGGTGAGTTCCTGCAGTGTTTCCATACCGGTTGAGATTAAGGTTACCGGCAGCAGGATCCCGGCAGATGTTCCTTACAGACTTGTGCTCAAGGCAGTTACGCCGGAAGCGCCGATGCCCCAGTCTGAAGAACTGATTGTGGTAAATGGAGGAAGGTCGGAGTTTGGACCGATGGTTTATACACAGACCGGCGATTACCAGTATCAGATTTACCAGAACTCGGATCCGAGAGATCGTTTTACCTATGACAAACGAGTTTATAAGGTAACGGTTCGTGTTACGAATGGGGAAAATGGCGAACTGGAGACGCAGGTTTGGGCGTCAGACGAGGCTGCGGGGGATGAGAAAACAGAGAGTATTGTGTTTACCAATAATTACAGACGTCCCGGCGGTGGTGGCGGTGGCGGAGATTCGGATCCGGATCCGGATCCAGACCCAAGTCCCAACCCAAATCCCAATCCGGGGCCTGGAGGACCTGGTACAGAACCGTCCGGAGGAGACGGACTGACGGAAATCAGCGACAATGAAACTCCTTTGGGAGGCTTAACTCAGATTTTTGAAGAGGAAGTTCCTTTAGGTGGACTTCCGAAAACTGGCGATACGACAATGCTTTCTTTCTGGATTCTGCTGGCTGTGCTGTCCGGATGCGGATTGGCTGCTCTTGCCTTTATCCGAAAGAGGATGGATTGACAGATCTTATTCAAATGGAATAATGGATGATATGTGAGGCGGCGGGTACAGCCGCCTCGCTTTTTCCAGTATGACGGATATTTTGTCAGTCTGTGGTGAGGGTTCACAAGGGACAGGGCTGCCGGTGAACCCTATGGCAATTACTCAGGACTTCGTCGTGAGGGGGACGAGAAGAAGGGAAATCACAGAGGACAAAAAGAGACATGATATCAATGTGAGAGGGGAGAGATAATCTCCCCTGCTCGATTTTTAGGGAAGTGATTCCTGGGATAAAAGAGCTGTGATAAAAGAATGGTTATAAAAGGGGAAGTTTTTGCGGAAAAACGGAAAGGAGAAGCTTTTGAAGAGAGAGGGAATGGATACGGAAAAAAGTCTGAAGAAAACGATATGGCGTTTTATGGTGATTTTGTGTCTGATTGTGTTTGCTGTTTCTGTTTTTGGAATTGTGGGGACACTTTTGAAGGCCAATCGTGAGAAAAGTACCTTTGATGATTTGATTGAAATGGCAGAGGCGGATGTGGGTGTAGAACAGAGAAATATTGACAGTGATGCTGCGGCAGAAATGGAAACAACGGAAGCTTCCGAGGCGGGACAGACAAATTCTGATCATACCGGGGGAGTGATGGAGGAAAAGCCGAAGCGGAATTATGGACTTTTAAAAGAGAAGAATCCAGATTTTGCCGGGTGGCTCCGGATTCCTGATACAAAGATTGATTATCCTGTTATGCATACTCCTGATGATATGCAGTATTATATTCGCCGGGATTTCTATGGAGAAAGCTCTGTAAGCGGCACACCCTTTATCGGAGATTTCTGCAGTACAGACAGCGGCAGTATGATTATTTATGCCCATAATATGAAGAATGGTACGATGTTTGGTGAATTGGATGAGTATGAATCTGAAGATTATCGGAATAAGCATTCTGTTTTGGAGTTTTATACGCCGGATGAGAGCCGCCAGTATGAAATTTTTGCCGCATTCCGGACCGAGCTGGTGTATGAAAATCAGGAGGGTTTTCGCTATTATGAGTATGTGGGGGATATGACAGAGGAACGGTTTGACGAGTTTATGAATCAGCTTCGTCAGCACTCTTTTTATAATACCGAAAGCTGGCCGGAATATGGGGATCAGCTGATTATTCTGTCTACCTGCAGCTATTATACAGAAAATGGCCGGTTTGTTGTTGTGGCGCGGCGAGTGGAGTAGCGAATAGAACAGCAAGTGTATAACTGTGCGCGCGCGCGCGTGAGGATTTTGAAATGGAGAAGGAAATAGTGTAGACTGTGAAGTGCTGTGAAGCAGAGTTTTGTTTCATTGTTCCTGGTGAAGATAGTTAAGAGAGGGAAGTATCAAAAGGCTGGATGATACTTTTTTCTCTTTTCTATTTTGTACCTGAGAATGAAAAAGATATGTTTTCTGGTTTTGGGCTATTCCGGGGTGGGATTGTGCATTTTCAGAGGAAAAAAAGTGATTTCTGCACAAAGAGAGGCTGGGATTGTGCATTTTTGGAGGAAAAAAGGGATTTCTGCAAAATCAATATCAATAAAAAAGATGCATCGGAATGGGGGATTGGAACAGCGATGGAGCAGATATCATGTTTTGTGAAGTTTTATTTGACAGAATTACTTTAGTATGCTACTATGGTAGAGTGATGCGGTGGCAGGGGAGTGAAATGCCGCCGAAGTGGTAAAGGAGGAGCATATTATGAAAAAAAG
>OHIZ01000790.1_pt1 | contig 10304 bp, 20 predicted proteins | sample 1568501 | NCBI WGS metagenome assembly OHIZ01 (sample SAMEA3879544, study PRJEB24766) | human gut metagenome | biome: human-associated habitat; feature: feces | place: USA | collected 1985/1987 | reverse complement strand
ATTATTCGTTTTTAGGATTATTCGTTTTTAGAATTGAAAATTGCCGAACGAACGGAATTTGGGTGGTTATACTCTTTTCACAATTTTTAAAAAAGTTTTTCCCGAAATATACCCCCATCTACATTAGGAAAAGCTATTGACAGCTTCGCAAGGATGGTCTCTCAGTAGCTGAACAGTACCCCTCCCTCGGACGTCTGCGGCCGTTGAATTGAGTATAGCACACTTAGGCAACTTTGTCAAGGCCAAGAGAAAAAATATATTGCACAAATCCTATTCCTAAAATTTATTTAAAATTACTATTGACTATTATTATATTTTATGTTATAATAACAATAGAAAGAAAGGAAAAGAAAAAACTAAAACAGTAATAACTTCCATCAACTTTCATTAAAAAAATTTTCTAAAAGGTCTTGACAAACTAAGATGTATCTGTTATAATAAAGATACAAAAGGGAAAGATAACCGAAAGGGGTACTAAAAAATATGAAAAAGATTTACTTCGATATGGACGGCACTGTAGCTGACCTGTATGGTGAAAAGAATTGGCTGGATAATCTGCGGAAAGAGGTTTGCGGTTCTTTTATTAATCTTCGTCCTTTGGTAGACATGAATGAGCTGGCTATGGTCTGTCATCAGCTTATGAACCTCGGTTATAGCTTTGGTGTCATCACTTGGTTGCCGATGGGCGCAAGCTATGAGTTCGAGCGTGTGTGTGAAGAGGAGAAGAGAGCTTGGGTTGATGAGTTCATGCCTTGGGTGAGTGAGTTCTATGCTCAGAGCTATGGAGTGCCTAAGCAGTACGCACCGAGCAAGAGAGCCGCAGAGATGATACTGGTTGATGATAACGCAGAGGTCAGAGCCATGTGGAACACAGAGGTGCAGAGAAGTAGCATTGACGCAACGCAAGATATTATAAAAGAATTGAGAAAACTACTTGACAACTAAGGTCAGGTGTGGTACAATAGAGATACAGTTAAGGGAGGCAAGGTAGATGAAGAAGATAGGTATGGTGTTGAATGTAGTGATTGCATTGTTCTGGTGTTGGTTGTTCATCAGTTGGGTTGATGTGGTGCTACACAACACCATGCCTAACCCACAGTATCAGCCTTGGAATCTCTTTGTATTATTCTTTTAAGGAGTTGTAATTATGAAAAACAAGAAGATGTTTGCGTTGTTCATGGTGTTGGTTGTTGTAGTTGGTGTCTATGCCGCAATAATTATGAGAGACTTGAAAGAAGTGAAAAATGAAATTGCTTCTTTTAATGTAATAATGAGTGAAGCAAAAGAGGAGAGGGAAGAAACTGGTAAGTGCGGCAACCCTGTCAATGCTTACACTCGTGTTGTGTGCGCCGAGGTAGTAAGTGTCAATGAGGGTGACAACATTGTCCAGTTACTTGATGAAGATGGAGAAACTTGGATTGTAGAAATTGGTTATGCTCCAGAGTTTGACCCTAATGGGTACTACTGTATCTTTTTTGATACAATGGGAACAGATGACATTTATGATGATGAAGTTGTCAAATTGTGGAAAGAAGTTTGGTAAGAAATTACCAAACTTTTTTTGTGCAAAATTACTATTGACATAATGGCTTTTTTGTGATAAAATTGACTGCGCCGCGGTCGGGCGCTAATTTTGTCAAGGGGCATAATGCACAAATTTTTGGCTTGCGATTTGGTTATTTTGACTATTGACTATCTTCCCGAAATAGGTTATAATGTAGATACAATAAAGGAGGAAAGAAAAATGATTATTGCTATTATCGTTCTGACGGCTCTGCTGTCTTTCCAGTTTGTGGCTTCTATTGAAAAGAAGTGCGGCGGGCTTTGCGTGATGTTTGCTCTGGAAATTATTCTCTTTGCATTTATTATGAATGGGGTGACTTTCTGATGAAGATGTTTCTTTTGGGTTTTCTGGCTTGCTATGTTTTGGCTTCGTTGTTATTCTTTTTGTATGATGAATACGATGTGGAAGCCATTGACTTGTTTATCAAACCGTGGTGTGTGCTGGCTATTGTAGTTTCTTTTGTTCCTATTTGGGTTTACATAATCTTCCGCCACTGGATTCGTGGCGTTGAACAAAAGAATGTAGATTTGACTTTGAAAACCGCTAAAAAGTGTAAAAATCTGCATTTGTTTGGGCGAGTTTGGTTCTATGTAGACTATGATGCAAGAGCATTAACTAACAAATTCTTTTTCTATCGGATAAAAAAGGCTTGACAAAAGCCCTTCCAGGTGGTATAATTAAGATACAAAAGAAGAAAGGAAGTAAAAAATATGAAGGCAACTGGTATTATTCGTCGCATTGATGACCTCGGCAGAATAGTTATTCCTAAGGAAATTCGCCGCACTATGCGGATTCGCGAGGGTGATCCGCTCGAAATCTTCCTCGATGAGCAGGGTGGAGTGATGTTCCGCAAGTATTCTAAGCTCGGTATGAGTGATGATGTGCTGCACACTGCAAACTTGATGGCCAAGTTTTCCGGTATGGAAATCGCAATCTACGATGTAGATTACAAGCTGACCGGTGGCAAGTCTTATCCGGTAAATGTTCCGGAAGTATGGGAAGATTTTCATAAGCCGATGCAATTTGAAAATTATACTGTTTATCCTATTCTGTGTGATGGTGAACGCTACGGCTATATTTGCTCTCACAGTCCCCGAATTGCAGAAGTCACAATGATTGTTCGGTATCTTGCCGCTGCCTGCTCTGATTAAAAAAGTTATCACAAAGGGCTTGACAAACCAAGTCCTTTGTGGTATAATAAAACCATCAAGAGAGAAAGGTTCTGATCAAATGTTATTTATTGTTTCTGCTATTTACTACAACTACAAGGCGAGCGACATTGGACGTTATTTCTATGAGATGTCTGTTGTTGGGCAGGAAAATGCCTATCTCATCGGACAAAAGCTCATGAACGCAGATAATGTTCTTGCGGTTGACATTATTGACGCTATGACTGGTGAAGTCATTGAAAATTGGGAGAAGTAAAAGATCGGCAGGGTATACCAAAACCCTGCTGTTTTTTTGTGCAATTTTTCCTATTAACAAAACTATAAAAAAGTGATAAAATTTGCGCCGGCCGCGTGCGGCCACTATTTCCAGTATACCACAGGTTGGCACTTTTGTCAATAGGCAGAATAAACAAAAAATAATAATAAAATTATCCCGAAATTCGTCATTTTGATGATAGACAAATAGGTGGCTATCTGCTATAATAGATAATGTCAGGAGGGAGTAGCCCAAGAAATCCAAGGGCGCGCGACCTTGAGAAAGTAGAGGAAGAAAACAGATGGAGTAGGCTCAACTACAAGTAGCTATTGTAGGGATTAAGTTGAAAAAAGTTTGCAAAACCTCTTGACACCAAGCACTTAATGTGCTATAATAAATACATAAACAAGAGATGAAGAAACGATGGTACACTTCATTTCAGAAAGAGGTTATAAAAATGGTAAAGATTGACAAGCGCCGCAAGTATGTTCTGGTTTTGGACATTGAAACTGCAAACATGACTGATGATGCTATTGCTTATGATGTTGGTTTTGCTGTTGCTGATAAAAAGGGCAATATTTACGAAACCCATTCTTACATGGTTGCAGAAATGTTCCTTGACGCTTATAACAAGCCGCTGATGGATACTGCATACTATGCAAAGAAACTTCCTAAGTATTGGGAAGATTACATGGCGGGAAAGCGCAAGCTGGCACAGATTTTGACTATTCGCCGCATTGTAAAGCAGGTTATGGAAAAGTATTCCATTACTGATGTATTTGCTTATAATGCTAATTTTGATAAAAGTGGACTTGATAGGACTGTTAGATATTTGACTAAATCGCAGGTACGCTTTTTCTTCCCTTATGGTACAAAAATCCATTGTATTTGGCACATGGCTACACAGGTTATTTGTCAGCAGAAAACCTATTTCAAAAATGCTATTGCTAATAATTGGATTTCTGCAAAGGGCAATTTGCAAACTTCCGCCGAATTGGTATTTGCTTACATTTCTAAAAACCCCGATTTTCAAGAGGAACACACGGGGCTGGAAGATGTTACCATTGAAGTGCAAATTATGGCAAAGTGTTTCGCACAGCACAAGAGAATGAAAACTAATATTTATCGCCGCTGTTGGGCAATTCCGCAAACTTCTTTCAAAGAATTTGCGGAAATCGCTTGACAAGAGCCGCAAAGTGTGGTATACTTTAGATACAGTAAAGGGAAGGAGAACAAAAGAAATGAAATGGGAAGATTTGGTTGGATTGGTCGAACAGGTCTTTGATGATGTTGTTAGAGAAGAGGGAGAAACTTTTATTATCTGTCCAGAGTGCGGCGAGCCTATTTATGAAGCTGATTATAGAAATAATAGTTTGTGTCCCTGTTGTGAGTTTGATTTCTCGGATGTGTAAAAACATCCGAGAAAAAGAAAAAAGTAGTTGACAAACAACAAAATCTATGTTATAATAAGTATGTAATCAAGGGAAACCTTGTTACAAAATAAAAATGGGTAGCGACCTACGCTGAAAGGATGTGTCATTTATGGCTAAGAAGATGAAGAAGATTAACCCCAAGGATACCCAGAAGAACGAGGTTATGACCGTTGTGCGTGAGGCTCTTGTTAATGCCGGTTTTGAGGTTCTGGATGGTGAGGACTTTGCGATGACCAAAGGCACGGTTGTTGTCCGTGCGGGCGTGTGCGATGTTCAGTTGAAGCCCATTACCCCGAAAGCTGGTATCGACCGCTACGAAGTGGTGGACGATGACGCCGAGTAAGGAAAATTTTGGGAGAGAGAAATCTCTCCCAATTTTTTTGTGCATTTTGACTATTGACAAAAATGAAAAATCGTGGTATAATTCGGCCGGCCGGTGGCGCCGGCTAAATTTGTCAAGTGGTAAGTTGCACAATTTTTTGTTTTTCATTTTGTGCAAAATAACGATTGACAAAAATCCCGAAATACGCTATAATATAAGTACAGTAAAGGAAACGAGGTAATGAAAATGGATATGAATTTATTTTGGCTGTTCGTAGTGCTGAATGTGGTAAATGTTGTCATTCAGACTATCAAGAGCCTTGCGACTGTAAAATGTGGCAAAGGGCTTGCCGCAATTATTAACGCTCTTGCGTATGGTTTCTACACTATTGTAGTTGTTTACATGGTGTGCGAACTTCCTTTGTGGCTAAAGGTTGTTGTAGTGGGTCTGTGCAATCTTGTGGGCGTGTTTGTTGTCAAGTGGGGAGAAGAACTTGCCCGCAAGGATAAACTTTGGAAAGTTGAATTGACTGTACCCGAAAAATTCACTAATGCTATTGATTTTGATTTGAAAGACATTCCACATTCTTACATTCCGGTTGGAAAACACACTTTGTTTAATTTCTATTGTGCTACCCAAAAAGAGAGTGCAAGAGTGAAAGCTGTTGCTAATCAGTATGAAGCAAAATATTTCGTAGCAGAAAGCAAAAATCTTTAAGAAAGGGGTTGACAAAACCCCTTCCCCATGATATAATAAGAGTACAAAGGGAAAGGAAGTGGAACACAATGACCTTAGAGGAAGTCATTAAGATTCTGGAAACCATGCCTGCCGCAGACCATTTCTTTGACTTTGGCAAGTTCGCCGCGGAGCATGGCTGGACAGCCGCAAGTGGTGCTACTAAGTTCTGTTATATTATTCCTGATGCTGATTTTGTTATCAAATTCTGCCGGAATAACAAGCGTCACAATGAATGCGAACAGGAAGCAAAAGCCTATCAGAGTGGGAAAAAATATGGTATTGAGCGTGTTCTGCTTGAAACTCGTTTCGTGTATGAAAATCCGAATGGTACTCGGTTCTTCATGCAACCTAAGATTTCTGAAAGCCACAACAGAATAAGCCGCAAGACCAGACAAAAAGCAATCCGCATTAACAAGACTGTGCGCCCTAAGATGTGCGAAAAAATCCGTAATGGTATGTACTATGATGACCTTGACAGAAATTGGTTGTCAATGGTAATTTCTCTGTATGGCAAGCGGTTTTGCCGTTCTCTTGAACAATGGTCGAAAGAAAATCGTGTGAATGACCTGCACAATGCCAACATTGGTTATGTCAAGGGAAAGCCTGTCATTCTGGATTATTCTGGTTACTGCAATTTCTGAAAAAGGGGTTGACAAAAACAGCCCCATGTGCTATAATAAGAGCATGAAAGAGGGGATGCCACTTGATTGCCAACAACTGAATAAAGTTTTGAAAAGGTTGTGATAAAAGTGATTGAAATTAGACCTCCTTGAAACCTCACTCTATTGATTAAACTTTTTTATTGATTTATTTTTATTAGATTATAGCTTCGGCTATAATCGAGGTGAGTTTTTTTGAATGTTATTTCTCTCCACCGAGGTTTAGTAATAGGAACCGAAAAGAAAACTTTCGCGGCTTAGTTCTTTATGGTGTATTTCTTGGCAGTCGCTTCTAAGATGGGAGCCGAAGAAAACCCCTCTGATGGTGCGCAACATCGGAGCTTTAAGAACCAGATTTTGGGACGCTGAAATCTGGTTCTTTTTTTTGTACATTTTGCCTATTGACACAAAAGGAAAAAGGGGTGTATAATTTGGGTCGCCCGAAAATATTGACACTTTATTAGAAAAAAGTTATAATTATGAAGGAGGGATAATATGAAATGTTTATTATGTGATAAAGAATATGAGCAAAAAAGAAGAAAAGTGCCTTTTTGCTATGATTGCTTGCCATCTGGTTATAAAGGTGGAACAGAAAAAAGAAAACTATGGAAAAAATATGTAATCAAAGTTAAAGGTGGAAAATGTTGTAAATGCGGTTATGATAAATGTCAAGAAGCTTTAGATTTACATCATCGAGATGGAAATACAAAAACAGAAACACCAACTGAATTATTAAGAAATGCCCAAAACTGGGAAGATATAGAAAAAGAAATAGAAGCTTGCGATTTGCTTTGCGCAAATTGTCATAGAGAAATTCATGCCTCTGAGTAATCAGAGGTATTTTCTTCCAATTTTTTCGGCCACCCGCGCACGGGCGTTAAAATTCTATTATACCACGCCGCAGCAATTTTGTCAATAGTAATTTTACACAAAAGAAAAAAGAAATTTATCCCGGAATTCGTCATTTTGCCACTTGTAATCTGGGGTCAGATTTGGTATACTATAATTGTTCCAAGGGAGGCGCAAGGTCAAGACCTCCAAAAAAAGTTTTCAGAAAATCGAAAAAACCTCTTGACAAAACCTCAAGCCTATGGTATAATAAAGATACAGTAAGGGAGAGGAAAGCAAGAGAGAGGTCAAAAGATTTCTCAAAACTTCCAAAAAAAGTTCTTGACAAACCGCCTAAACTGTGGTACAATATAATTACAGGGAAGGAAAACCCAACAAACCAGAAAGGAATTGATACTATGGCTAACAAGAAAATGAAGAAGGTCAACCCCAAGGATACCGCTAAGAAGGAGATTATGGAAGTCATTTCCAAGGCTCTGGCGGCTGCTGGCTACGATGTAGCTGATGGCGAGGACTACGCCATGACCAAGGGCACGATTGTGGCTCACCATGCTACCTGTGATGTGCAGATTAAGCCTATCACGCCCAAGGCAGGCGTTGACCGCTACGAGGTCGTAGAGGACGAGGAGGGCTAAGCCCTCCCTTCCTCCCCTCAAAAAAATCGAAAAACCTTTTGACAAAACCCTGAACATCTGATATAATAAGTACATAAAGAGGAAGGAAAACCTCTCAAACCAGAAAGGAAAACACTATGGCTAAGAAGATGAAGAAGGTTAATCCGAAGGACACCGCAAAGGCTAATCTGATGAAGACTATTCGTGAGAGTCTGGAACAGCTGGAAATCTCTGTCGAGGATGGCGTTGAGTTCGGTTTCACCAAGGGCACTCTGGTTATCCATACTCCCGAATGTGATATTCAGCTCAAGCCGATTACTCCCAAGGCTGGTATTGACAGGTATGTCAAGGATGAGGATGAGGATGAGGACGGGGAGGAGTAATCCTCCCCTTCCCGAAAAAAAAGTCTTGACAAAAGCACTTCCATGTGCTATACTAATATCAGAAAGGAAAGGTGATATGTATGGCAAGAAAGCTCTCTGAAAAGGAACAGGAAATCCGCAAGAACATGGAAGTGCTTGCTATTTCCAGAGAAGAAGCCGAAGAATTGTATGCTTTTGACCATGATGAAACTAACAATGAAGAAGCCGACGCCTTGACCGCAAAGGCTGAACAGGTAACAAAAGAGAAAAAGAAGGGGTCTGCGCTTGACAAGGTTCGCAACCTTAAAGCCAAAAAGAAGAAGGACGAAAGCAAGCAGGCAATCGTCAATCTTGTGTTTGAAGCTGTCAAGGATTCGCCATTGGTAATTTTCCCGCAGGAAATGACTGGAACGAAAATTTCTTTCATGGATACGATGGGAAACTATTACAGCGTAGCAGTGACCAAACACAAAGCGGCTCCCGATGGTTTTAAGGGGTGTGAGTAATGGCAAAGACTTCCAGATTTGCGGACTTGCCTACCGCAAAGAAACAAAAGAATGGTAAAGACTTCCAGTATGTTTATTTCCTGCGGATTGGCGACCCGCAGGAAAGACTTTTCAAAATTGGCACAACTAATGACCCACGCCGCCGGATGTTAGAACACGAAAGAAATTATAAAAAGCCTGTAACTGTTCTGTGGCTCTCTCCCAAGTTGCGTGGGCGGTTTACCTCTCTGAAAGTCGAAGAGGACAACAAAGAAAAGTGGATTGCTGGAACTAACTGGGAATACTTGCGGAATGACCGTTTTATTATTCCTCCAGAAGTTGACAGTATAAAAATCACAATTAAAAAGGATTATTTTGTGCAACTTGCATAAAAGCTCTTTTTGTAGGACTGACCAAAAAGTTAGTCCTATTTTTGTGCAAAATTACATCTTGACAAATGCAGAAAAGTGTGGTATAATTTCGACCGGTCGTGCGCGACCGCTGAACTTGTCAATAGGCACATTAGCTAATTTTCTGCACTTCATTTTGTGCATTTTGCACCATTGACTTTCTCCCAAAACTATGGTATTATAATAATACAGAAAGGGAGTTGATACAATGACTTACGAAGAATTTATGAAGTTTGCCAAAGAGTGCAAGGCTTATACGATTTTGGAAACTTGGGATGAAAATAGCTTTAATTTCTATGTAGAAGAATTTGGTGCTATGACTAAAGAACGCGCTATTGATTTATGTTTCTTTACAGAGGAAATGACCGAAGAAGAGGAAAAGGCTGGAAGATATTTCGCAGATAACTGCGATGATGACATGGGGTTTGACCCTTATCTTGGTTGTTACACCGATGATTGCTAAAGGAGGAATAAAAATGCGTTGTAGTGATTGTCTCTATTTTTGGTGTAGTGAAGCCGATGAAATGCCAATTTGTCATTGGGTTTCCAGAGCACCCGGCGATATTCCACCCTGTGAACAAGAAGATGACTATGAAGAAGATGATTTTTAATCATCTTCTTTTTTTTTGTGTATTTTAACTATTGACAAATGCGGAAAGCCGTGGTATAATTGTTATGAGAAATTTGAGTCGGCCGCGCTTGGGCGGTTTAGCCCGACACGTCGCCTATATGCAAATTTTCCAGGGACTTTGTCGATTTTTTTGGACGCCTCATTTTTTCCCGGAATTCAAACCGACGCGTCACCCATAGGCAATTTCACCAGGGACATTGTCGCTTCATTTTGACACGCCCAAAATTTTGTGCAAATTGTATATTGACATTTTTTATTTTTTGTGGTATAATATATATAGAAACAAAAGGAAAGAATAAAATTATTAAAAGGGAGAGTGTTGTATATGGCTAACAAGAATGTTACTAAGAAAGCGCTTGCTGAAAAGGACGCTGAGATTAAGAAGAATATGGAAATTCTTGGAATCTCCCGCGAGGAAGCTGAGGAAATGTGGGCGTTTGACCACGACGAGATTGACTGCGAAGAGGTCGACGCAATCGAAGACAAGATTAAGGAAACTCAAAAGAATGATAAGAAAAAGACTGGTAGCCCGCTCGATAAAGTACGCAATATGAAAGCCAAGAAAAAGGCTGACGCTGAAAAGTATAATATTATCCAGTCTGTCTTTAGCTTCCTTAAAACTCTCGGAGAGACTGGTGAAATCGTTTCGCCGCAGGAAATGTCTACTACTAAAATGTCTTTTAAGGGCGTTAATGGTGGATATTACACTGTCACTATTACCAAGCACAAGAGTTGCCCCGATGGTTATAAAGAGCCTTAACACAAAAGAAGAGGAAATGAAAGTTCTTCTCTCTTGAAAATTTTATATTTTT
>OHIZ01000751.1_pt1 | contig 10794 bp, 9 predicted proteins | sample 1568501 | NCBI WGS metagenome assembly OHIZ01 (sample SAMEA3879544, study PRJEB24766) | human gut metagenome | biome: human-associated habitat; feature: feces | place: USA | collected 1985/1987 | reverse complement strand
GCGGTTCACCAGGGAGACAGCCTCCATGCCGCAGGGTTCAAGGGGGAAGGAATGCAGATTGCAGTCATCGATGCAGGTTTTTATAATGCCGACGAGATGAAGTTTTTCAAGAAAATGCATCTTTTGGGTATTCGTGACTTTGTAAATCCGCAGTCGGATATTTATGCCGAGAACTATCACGGCATGAAAGTGTTATCGTGTTTGGCTGCCAACCAACCGGACGTATTGGTAGGGACCGCACCCGAAGCTTCATATTGGTTGCTTCGCAGTGAAGACGATGATACGGAGCAGCCGGTGGAGGAAGATTACTGGGCAGCGGCTTTGGAATTTGCCGATAGCGTGGGAGTCGATGTGGTGAATACTTCGTTGGGTTATTATGAGTTTGACGATAAAACGTGTAATTATCGTTATCGTGACTTGGACGGGCATTATTCTCTGATGTCACATTCGGCTTCGATGGCTGCCGATAAAGGACTGGTAGTGGTGTGCAGTGCCGGCAATTCCGGTCGCGGTACTTGGAAGAAGCTGACTCCTCCGGGAGATGCGGAGAATGTCATTACTGTGGGTGCCATGGATAAAAATCTGGTGAATGCAGATTTCTCTTCTGTCGGTAATACGGCAGACGGTCGCGTAAAACCTGATGTAATGGCAGTGGGGGTAAGTTCTGCGGTGGCCGGAAATGACGGGACAGTGTCGCGTGCCAATGGGACTTCGTTTGCATCGCCCACATTTTGCGGACTGGTGGCTTGTTTCTGGCAGGCATGTCCGTGGCTCACGGCAAAGGAGGTGATAGAAGCGGTACGTCGTTCGGCAGACCGGGCAGATGCTCCCGATAATATTTATGGCTATGGCGTTTCAAATATTTGGAAAGCTTATCAAACGGAATTAAAGAAAAGAAAATAATGGATGCACATCCTCTGTCTTTATATGAACTGAATGCGCTGGTAAAGCGCAGTATTACCTCTTGTATGCCCGATACTTATTGGCTGCAGGCGTAACTGAGCGATGTGCGCAGCAACTACTCCGGTCATTGTTACCTTGAATTTGTGCAAAAAGAGCCGAGAGGAAACAATCTGATAGCCAAGGCACGGGGAACGATTTGGAATAATGTGTATCGCCTGCTGAAACCTTACTTTGAGGAAGAGACCGGACAGGCATTTGTGGCGGGTATCAAGGTATTGGTGGAAGTATCGGTGGAGTTTCACGAACTTTATGGTTATTCGTTGACCGTACTCAATATCGACCCCACCTATACATTGGGAGACATGGCGCGTCGCCGGCGTGAAATATTGAAACAGTTGGACGAAGAAGGCGTCCTTACCTTGAATAAAGAGTTGGAACTCCCTTTGCTCACTCAGCGGATTGCTGTCATTTCATCGGCCACGGCAGCAGGTTACGGAGATTTCTGTAATCAGCTGGAACATAATCCGTATGGCTTTGTATTCTATCCGCGTCTTTTTCCTGCCGTCATGCAGGGTGACAGGGTGGAGGAGACAATCATTGCGGCTCTCGATACCATCAATGCGCGGCGCGATGATTGGGATGTGGTGGTCATTATCCGGGGAGGCGGTGCCACTTCCGATCTTTCGGGCTTTGATACATACGACCTGGCGGCAAATTGCGCGCAGTTTCCGTTGCCTGTCATTACCGGCATCGGTCATGAACGCGACGATACTGTTCTTGACAGTGTATCGCATACACGTGTAAAAACTCCGACAGCTGCTGCCGAGTTTCTCATCAACCATCTGCGCAGCACGGCCGAAACGCTGGAAGATTATGCTTCGTCCATTCTTTATGCGGTCACTACCCGGATGGAGAGGGAAAAGACAAGACTCACCCGCCTGGTGGAACGTATACCGATGCAAACCCGGATGCGCTTACGCGAAGAACGTTATCGGCAGGAACGTGTAATCAGGCAGATGGAAGTCAATTTGCAATCCCGGTTGATGAGAGAAAGTCATCGGTTGGAATTGGTTGAGAAGCAATTGGGCAGTCTGTTGCAGAAGAAACTGACGGAAGAGAATCATCGTCTCCGGTTCCTGGAGCAACAGATAAAGGCAGCCTCGCCCGAACATCTGTTGAAACGCGGTTACAGCATTACCCTTAAAGAAGGCAAAGCAGTCACGGATGCTTCCTGCCTGAAGGGGGGCGACAAACTAGTCACCCGTTTTGCAAAAGGAGAAGTAGAAAGTATAGTAATCACCGATAAATAACATTCAAAGTATATGGCAGCAAAGAAACAGACATACGAACAGGCCATGAAGCGCCTTGAAGAGATAGTAACCCGCATCGATAGCAATGAACTGGATATCGACAGTCTGGGCGAAAGCCTTAAGGAGGCGCAGGAACTCATTAAGTTCTGTCGTGAGAAGCTTTATAAGGCTGACGGAGAAATCAAGAAAATATTGGAAGAGGAAGATAAATGATAAACAATTCTTTTCATTTGGTTGGAATTTGCAAATATAAACCTTAATTTTGCTCGCAATCGTAAATAATAACATTAAAAGCATACACAATGAAAGAGATTGATTGGGCGAATCTGTCCTTCGGTTATATGAAGACAGATTATAATGTACGTTGTTACTATCGCGACGGTGCATGGGGAGAATTGGAACTTTGTTCGGAAGAAACATTGAACATTCACATGGCAGCCACTTGTCTGCATTATGGACAGGAAGCTTTTGAAGGATTGAAAGCGTATCGCGGTAAGGACGGTAAAATCCGTATTTTCCGTCCAGAAGCCAATGCACAGCGTTTGCAGAGTACATGTAACGGTATACTGATGCCTGAATTGCCGACAGAGACTTTTCTTGCAGCAGTGAAGAAGGTGGTGAAAGCCAATGAGCGTTTCATTCCGCCATACGAAAGCGGCGCTTCTCTTTATATCCGCCCGTTGCTTATCGGTACAGGTGCACAGGTAGGTGTACATCCTGCCAACGAATATATGTTTGTGGTATTCGTAACTCCCGTCGGTCCTTATTTTAAGGGAGGTTTCTCTACTAATCCGTACGTTATCATCCGTGAGTTTGACCGTGCGGCTCCTTATGGAACCGGTCGTTACAAGGTAGGTGGAAACTACGCCGCCAGTCTGCGTGCCAATAAGAAAGCACATGACTTGGGCTACTCTTGCGAGTTCTATTTGGATGCCAAAGAAAAGAAATACATCGATGAGTGCGGTGCCGCCAACTTCTTTGGTATCAAAAACAATACGTATATCACTCCGAAATCATCTTCCATCCTGCCTTCCATTACTAACAAGAGCTTGATGCAACTGGCAGAGGATATGGGTATAAAAGTGGAATGCCGTCCTGTTCCCGAAGAAGAACTGGAGACTTTCGAAGAAGCGGGTGCTTGCGGAACAGCAGCCGTTATCAGCCCCATTCAGCGAATTGATGATTTGGAAAACAACAAATCGTATGTTATCTCGAAAGATGGTAAACCGGGACCGATTTGTACTAAGCTGTACACAAAGTTGCGTGCCATTCAGTATGGTGATGAACCTGATACTCATAACTGGGTTACTATTCTCGATTAATAGATAAAGAATAATAAGGTTTGCAAGCGAATTGCAAGCCTTATTTTTTTCTCTTTCTTAGATATTCCCTACCTTTGCCCGACAAAACAATAATCATAAGAATTTGCATGGGAAAAGGAAAACTGGAGAAATTTGCAGATATGCGTGACTACCCGCACGTGTTTGAATATCCCTATTCGGTGGTCGATAATGTTCCGTTTGAGATGAAAGGGAACTGGAATCGTGACTTTTTTAAGAATGATAACCCGATTGTGCTTGAACTGGGATGCGGACGCGGGGAATATACCGTGGGATTGGGACGTATGTATTCTGATAAGAACTTTATCGGAGTAGACATAAAAGGAGCCCGTATGTGGACAGGCGCCACAGATGCGCTGAAAGCAGGCATGAAGAATGTGGCATTTCTGCGTACCAATATTGAAATTATCGAACGCTTCTTTGCTCCCGGCGAGGTAAGTGAAATCTGGCTCACCTTCTCTGACCCTCAGATGAAGAAGGCTACCAAACGGCTCACTTCTACTTATTTTATGAACCGTTATCGCAAGTTCTTGAAACCGGACGGATTAATTCATTTGAAGACAGACAGCAATTTTATGTTCACTTACACTCGCTATATGGTGGAGGAGAATCGTCTTCCCGTCGAGTTCCTGACCGAAGATTTGTATCATTCGGGACTTGTAGACGATATCTTGGGCATTCGCACTTATTATGAACAACAATGGCTGGACCGTGGTTTGAATATCAAATATATGAAGTTCCGTTTGCCGCAGGAAGGAGAGTTGCGCGAACCCGATGTGGAAATAGAGCTGGACGAGTATCGCAGTTACAACCGCAGCAAGCGAAGCGGTTTGCAAACAAGTAAATAATAAATATGTAAATTATGACCTTATATCCGAAATTGATTTTAGACGCTCTGGCAACGGTGCGTTATCCCGGAACGGGAAAGAATTTGGTTGAAGCGGAGATGGTTGCCGACAATCTCCGTATTGATGGAATGTCTGTCAGTTTCTCTCTGATATTTGAGAAGCCCACCGACCCGTTTATGAAATCTATGTTGAAGGCTGCCGAAACAGCTATTCATACTTATGTATCTCCTGATGTTCAGGTAACTATCTCTACAGAAAGCCGTCAGGCGGCACGCCCCGAACCGGGAAAGATGCTTCCTTTGGTGAAGAATGTTATTGCTGTTTCCTCAGGCAAAGGAGGGGTAGGTAAATCTACCGTAGCTGCCAATCTTGCAGTAGCATTGGCTAAGTTGGGTTATAAAGTAGGTTTGCTGGATGCCGATATATTCGGTCCTTCCATGCCTAAAATGTTTCAGGTGGAAGATGCACGCCCATACGCCGAGCAGATTGACGGACGCGATTTGATTATTCCGATTGAGAAGTATGGCATCAAACTTCTTTCCATAGGTTTTTTTGTAGATCCCGACCAAGCGACTTTGTGGCGCGGCGGCATGGCAAGCAATGCCTTGAAGCAATTGATAGGTGATGCTAATTGGGGTGAATTGGATTATTTCATTCTTGATACTCCTCCGGGCACCAGCGATATTCATCTTACTTTGGTACAGACACTTGCCATTACGGGAGCTGTGATTGTCAGCACACCGCAGCAAGTAGCACTGGCTGATGCGCGTAAGGGTATTAATATGTATACCAATGATAAGGTGAATGTGCCTATTCTCGGATTGATAGAGAATATGTCATGGTTTACTCCTGCCGAACTGCCCGAAAACAAATATTATCTGTTTGGCAGAGAAGGTGCGAAGCAGTTGGCAGAAGATATGAATGTTCCTTTGCTGGGGCAGATTCCTATCGTACAGAGTATTTGTGAGAATGGTGATAAGGGTACTCCTGCTGCTTTGGACGAAACGACTATCACGGGACGTGCTTTCTTGGAATTGGCGGAAAATGTAGTGAAACAGACTGAGAAGCGTAATGCCGAGCAAGCACCGACACATATTGTAGAGTTGAAAAAGTAACGATGCATTGAACTTTTACAGGAGAATATGCTGGAGGTAAGCTTATTGCTATGGGCACATTCTCCTGTTTATTTTCATTTTTTATATTCTTTAATTTTAAATGGAAGTCTGTTTTGTACTTTCTTTTGAAATGAATAACCATTTAATCTAGTACTATGTATAAAATATTTCATGGCTTCGCTTTGGTGGAAGCCTATCAAAATTTGAAGAAAGCTAAACGTTTAGCTGAAAATAAAAGTGTATCACGGTTTGTGAAGCTGGCAATAGCCATTGTTGTATCTCTTGTATTATGGTGTCTGCCTATCGAAATCTTCGGGGTGGAGGGGCTGACTGTTATTGAACAAAGATTAATTTCCATATTTATTTTTGCAACGTTTATGTGGGTGTTCGAGGCAGTTCCGGCATGGACTACTTCTGTGCTGATTGTAGTTTTATTGTTACTCACTGTTTCGGACAGCAGCCTATGGTTCTTCGTGCAAGGTATTCCTGCTGAGGAATTGGGAAAAGCAGTGAAGTATAAATCCATTATGCACTGTTTTGCCGACCCTATTATTATGCTTTTCATTGGTGGATTTATTTTGGCGATTGCCGCTACTAAGAGTGGATTGGATGTGTTGTTGGCACGTGTTATGCTACGGCCTTTCGGTACTCAGTCGCGCTACGTGTTATTAGGTTTTATTTTGGTGACTGCAGTGTTTTCTATGTTTCTCAGTAACACTGCCACGGCTGCCATGATGTTGACCTTTTTGACTCCTGTGCTGAAAGCACTTCCGGCTGATGGAAAAGGAAAAATTGGTTTGGCTATGGCTATTCCGGTTGCTGCTAATGTGGGCGGTATGGCTACTCCTATTGGTACTCCGCCCAATGCTATTGCATTGAAGTATTTGAATGACCCTGAAGGTTTGAATCTGAACATAGGTTTCGGTGAGTGGATGGGATTCATGCTGCCTTATACTATTGTGGTATTATTCATTGCTTGGTTTATTTTGTTGCGATTATTCCCTTTCAAGCAGAAGACTATTGAGTTGCATATAGAAGGTGAAGCAAAAAAAGATTGGCGTTCTATCTTGGTTTATATTACTTTTGCCGTAACGGTACTTTTGTGGATGTCGGACAAGTTTACGGGAGTCAATTCAAATGTAGTAGCCATGATACCTGTGGCAGTGTTCTGTGTAACAGGAATCATAACAAAGAGAGATTTGGAAGGAATCAGTTGGAGTGTGCTTTGGATGGTGGCAGGAGGTTTTGCATTAGGTGTTGCTTTGCAAGAAACAGGTTTGGCTCAACACATGATTGAGGCTATTCCGTTTAACACTTGGCCTCCTATATTGATGATTGTCGGTTCCGGTCTTATTTGCTATGCAATGGCCAATTTTATTTCTCATACGGCTACTGCTGCTTTGTTAGTCCCCATTTTGGCAATTGCAGGTGTCAGTATGCGTGAAAATTTGTTGCCTTTAGGTGGTGTGGAAACGTTGCTTATCGGTATTGCCATAGGTTCTTCCTTAGCCATGGTACTTCCTATATCTACTCCTCCCAATGCTTTGGCACATGCCACCGGCATGATTCAGCAAAAGGATATGGAGAAAGTGGGTATTATAATGGGAATCATAGGACTGATATTAGGATATTCCATGTTGACCGTGTTGGGATCAAATAACCTGTTGTAAGAGACGTTATTCTACATATTGAGATGTCAGATATCAAAGAGGATGTACTTCACATTTTGAAGTACACCCTCTTATGAATGATAGATTTCTTTATTGTAACTTGAAAATAATCGGAACAGTATATCCTACGCGTACAACTTTACCTCTTTGTTTTCCGGGTTTCCATTTGGGCATGGAATTGACCACTCGTAATGCTTCATCGTTGAGCAATGGGTTACCACCTTTTATAATTTGGGGATTACTGATTGAACCGTCTTTTTCTACAACAAACTTAACAGATACCTTTCCTTCCACTTTCTGAGCTTTTGCCTTTTCCGGATATTCGGTATTAGCCATGAGGAATTTTAAACAAGCTCCCATACCACCGGGAAATTCAGGCATTTCTTCTACAATCTGAAATAGTTGGTTTTCATCGAAATCGGAGCCGGATTGAGCTTGCGTTGCATTGCTTTTGGTATTACCCTTAGCTGTACTCATTGCTTTCTGATAACCTTTGCCGTCTAATGAAAATATAACAGGGACAGTGTAGGATACTCTTACTTCCTTACCTCTTTGTTTACCCGGTTTCCACTTGGGCATGGAGTTAACCACTCTCAATGCTTCTTCATTGAATACCGGGTTGTCAGTTCTTACGACTTTGGCATCCGTAATGCTTCCGTCTTTTTCGATAACGAACTTAACCGATACTTTGCCTGATATTTTATCTCTCTTGGCTTGTTCGGGATACTTGGTGTTATCCATAAGGAACTTTAGACATCCTTGCATTCCGCCATCAACGAATTCAGGCATTACCTCAACAATGGTAAATATCTGATCGTTGTCTTGGTAAACTGCTGGTGTGTCTACAGCTCCTGGTTTGGGTGTTTGGATGGCTGCTACCGTTTCGACCACCTCATTGGTGATACGTTCGGTAGTCCGTGCCACCGTTTCAATGTTGCTGACCAAGAGTAGAGCAGCAGTCAGCGGTGCAAACAGGGCATACTTGATACGACCTGCTGTGCGGGTTCTTCTTTTGTTCATCATAATAATGCGTTTTTTTAAATGTAATAAGTTGAAGTTATTATATAAACCGGTTTGTTTGTGTTGGTTGGCAAGTCCCAGCAAATGATACTGGTACTGTTGCCTGTTGGTTCCCGACTCCATGACCGTGTGGTCGGCAAGGTATTCCAAATTCAGCCTGATTTCACCTTTCAACAGCCACATGAAAGGATTCATCCAACAGATGATATTCACTACCTCACTGGCAATGACATCAATGGAATGGAGCTGACGTGTATGAGTCAGTTCATGTGTCAGGATTTCCTGTCTCTCATTTTCTTTCAGCTCCGGAAGATAGATAAAAACCCAATGCCAGAATGAGAAAGGATTGTTCGGATAAGGAAGGTTTTTTATCCGAATTCCATTTACTGTTTCTTCCTTACTTATCAAAGAGAGCCGGAAGATGCTGAGCAATTGGATGATGAACCGGGCGGAGAGCAGCGCTACTCCGATAAAATATACCCATGTAAACAAGGTCATTAGCGTGGGAGTAGGAGCAGTAACCGCGGTGGTTACTATTTCATTATTTGTGTTTGTGTTGCCGGTGATTAAAAGTGTATAATAGTCTGTCAGTTCATATATGGCAGGCTGTTCTTTTATCCATGTCTGTATGTTGAGCAATGGGTAAAGGAAAGAAAGCGTAAGAAAGCTGAGCAGAGCAATCCGACGCCACTTAAAGAATGTGTCGCTGCCGCAAAACAGTTTGTAGAAAGCATAGAACAAGGCAATGCCTACATTCACTTTCAGCATGTAGATAAGTTCGGGAGTCATAGTATTGACTTGTTGATGAGGTTATTTTTCTTTTCCTTTTTCTATCAGGTTGATAATGTCTTTCAAGTCATCTGCCGAAATCTTTTGTTCTTTGGCAAAGAAAGACACCATCTCCTTGTAAGAGTTGGCAAAGTAGTTCTGTACTACTCCTCCCATGAATGTACGCTTGTATTCGCTTTGTTTTATCAATGGAGTATATTGGTAGGTGTTTCCAAAGCGTTGAGCAGCCACATAACCTTTACGCTTCAGGTTGTTGACAATGGAAGCGACTGTGGTGTATGGCGGTTTGGGATCAGGAAATTTTGAAACAATTTCTTTAACAAAGCAATCTCCTATGCTCCAAATGTAGAGCATCACTTCTTCTTCTTGTATTGTTAGTTTTTCCATAAGTATATGAATTAATTACGATGTTTTCGCAAACTTACGAAATTATCGTAATCAATCAATGCAAGGAGGGTTAATTAATGCAAAGAGGGTGCATTAAATTAGTGATTGTCTATTTCCGTACCGGTGAGACAGTCCGGCGGGATGCCTGGACAGCTCTACTTATGGTTTGTTGTGCTGAGGATTAGCTCATTTGTTGCATATCGCACAGTTTTTTGTAGTATCCGTCCATGGCTAATAAGTCTTCGTGCTTGCCGCGTTCCACAATGCGTCCTTCGTGTAAAACGCAGATTTCATCTGCATTGCGGATGGTGGACAACCGGTGTGCAATGGCAATGGTTGTTCTGTTTTTCATTAATTTCTCCAAAGCGTCCTGCACCATTCGTTCGCTTTCGGTGTCAAGGGCCGAAGTAGCTTCATCCAAAATGAGGATAGGCGGATTTTTCAGGATTGCCCGGGCAATGCTGATACGTTGCCGCTGACCGCCCGAAAGTTTGCCGCCCCGATCGCCAATCATGGTGTCGTAACCATTTTCGCTTGCCATGATGAAATCGTGTGCATTGGCTATCTTGGCAGCTTCAATCACTTGTTCCATGGTGGCATTCTCCACACCGAAGGAGATATTGTTGTAGAAAGTGTCATTAAACAGAATAGCTTCCTGATTTACATTTCCCATAATGCTGCGCAAGTCGTGCAGTGTAGTATCCTTTACATTGATACCGTCTATCAGGATTGCACCCTGTTGTACATCGTAATAACGGGGAATAAGGTCTACCATGGTTGATTTTCCTGAGCCCGACTGTCCGACGAGTGCTACCGTTTTCCCTTTTTCTATGGTGAGGTTGATGTCTTGCAACACCCATTGGTTTTCGTATTTGAAGCAGACATCGCGGAATTCTATTTTCTCCTTCAGCGGACCGACGGGAACAGGGTTCGGACTTATCTTCATCTTATTTTCCGCCATCAGGATTTTGTCTACACGTTCCATGCTGGCAAGCCCTTTGGGAATATTGTAGCCTGCCTTTGAGAAATCCTTCAGCGGGTTGATAACACTGTAGAGGATGGTCAGGTAAAAGATAAAAGAAGGCGCGGTGATGGTGCTGTTATTGTGTAATATCAGCGTACCTCCGAACCACAATACGATGACAATGAGTATCGTTCCCAGAAACTCACTCATCGGGTGTGCCATTTGCTGGCGGATGTTGACGTGGTTGATGGTGTTGCGGTATAGGTTGTTGGATTCGGTGAAGCGGGTGTTCATTTTCTTTTCTGCGTTGAAAGCCTTGATGATGCGCAGACCACCGAGTGTTTCTTCAAGTTGTGACATTAAGTCGCTCCATTGTCCTTGGGCGATGAGCGAGCCGCGTTTCAGCTTCTTTCCTACTGTTCCCATTACCCAGCCCATGATGGGCACG
>OHIZ01000750.1_pt1 | contig 10804 bp, 8 predicted proteins | sample 1568501 | NCBI WGS metagenome assembly OHIZ01 (sample SAMEA3879544, study PRJEB24766) | human gut metagenome | biome: human-associated habitat; feature: feces | place: USA | collected 1985/1987 | reverse complement strand
TAAATATTGGAAATTATAATTATAAATTTACTATACAAAGTATTTCTAAAATATTTCTTTTAGCCCTTGCATTAATGGATAACGACGCGGAAAAAGTTTTTAGTAAAATAAGTGTTGAGCCCACTGGCGATCCTTTCAATTCAACTTTAAGACTTGAAACAAATCAAAAAGTTTTTAACCCATTTATAAATGCAGGAGCTCTTGCCAGTGCTTCTATGATAAAAGGGAAAAATCCAAAAGAAAAAATTGAAAGACTAAAACATTTTATAAGTAAATTTACTGAAAGTGATAATATTGATATCAGTAATGAAATTTATGAATCAGAATATAAAACTGCAAATAAAAACAGAGCAATTTCATATCTTTTAAAAAGTATAAACGTTTTAGAAACAGATGTAGAAGACAACTTATCTTTTTACACAATGGCATGTTCTATTATTCTTTCTACAAAAGATTTAGCAAAAGCAGGACTTGTACTTGCTTCTGGCGGAATTAACAGCCAAGGAGAAAGAATAATACCTATTAAAATATGTAAAATTATGGTTGCTCTAATGACTACATGCGGTATGTATGACCATTCAGGAAGTTTTGCTACCAGTGTTGGTATTCCTGCAAAAAGTGGAGTCAGCGGAGGAATACTTGGAGTGGTTCCAAAAAAGATGGGAATATGCAGTTTCAGCCCCGTTATTACTGAGCAGGGAAACAGTATAATTGGAGTTGAAATATACAAAGATTTATCTGATATTTATGAACTTAATATATTCTAATCATTTTAGAATCATTATATTTAGGAGGAACATTGAAAGAAAAAAGAAATTTAACTTTTAAAGTTAAAGAACAGAATGAACTTATGAAATTTCTTATAGAGAATTTACCAAACAAAAACAGAAATAATATAAAATCTCTATTAAAAAACAAACAAGTACTTGTTGACGGTGCTGCTATATCACAATTTAATCACCCTTTAAATCCAGGACAGGAAGTTATGATTACTGAATCAAGATTTTCTGACAAAGATATGAAAGGAATTAAAGTTGTGTATGAAGACGAATATCTTATTGCTGTAGAAAAAGCTTCTGGAATACTTTCTATCGCTACTGATAAAGAAAGAGAAAAAACAGCTTACAATATAGTTAAAAACTATGTTAAATCAAGAAACCCTCTTGAAAAATTATTTATTGTGCACAGACTTGACAGAGAAACTTCTGGAGTTATGATTTTTGCAAAAACTGAAGAAATGCAGCAGATCCTTCAGACAAACTGGCAGAAAATGGTTCTTGAAAGAACTTACGTTGCTGTTGTTGAAGGAAAAGTTGAAAAGAACAATGATACTATTGTTTCTTATTTGAAAGAAAATTCTGCTTTTGTAACTTTCTCAAGTGACAAAGAAATTGAGGGTTCTAAAAAAGCTATCACTCATTATACAGTATTAAAAAGAAGTAAGGGATTTTCTCTGGTAGAAGCTAATATTGAAACTGGAAGAAAAAATCAAATTCGTGTACATATGCAGAGTTTAGGACACAGTGTTGTAGGTGATAAAAAATATGGAGCTACAACAAATCCTTTGGGACGTCTTGGACTTCATGCAAAATCTATTATTTTTAAGCATCCTAAAACAGGAAAGGTTCTTTCATTCCAAACAGGAATACCTGCTAAATTTTCTGGAATGTTTAAAAAATAATTTATAATTTTTAAGGAGAGACAAATGATTTTAATAAGTGCATGTCTTGCAGGAATAAATTGTAAATACAGCGGGGGAAATAATCTTAATCCTGAGTTAAGAGATTTGGTGAACAGCGGAAAAGCAGTCCCCGTCTGTCCTGAACAATTAGGAGGTCTTATTACACCGAGAACACCTGCAGAAATTATAAAAGACAGCGAAGAAAATATTAAAGTTATTACTAAAACAGGGACAGATGTTACTAAAGAATATATTCTTGGAGCTGAAAGAGCTCTTGCAATAGCAAAAGCTCTTAATATAAAAACTGCTGTTCTACAAAGCAGAAGTCCTTCATGCGGCTGCGGATATATTTACGATGGTACTTTTACAAAACATTTAATAGTTGGGAATGGAATCACTGCAGAATTATTTATTAAAAATGGCATAAAAGTTTTTTCTGATGAAACTTATTTAAAACAGTCTTTCAATGACCAAGTCTAAAAACTTGGTTTTTTGTTTATCTATAAATATCGTCACAATTAACGAGGTGAACTTATGCTTTTAGAAAATCCTTTAAATTTTAATGAAGAAATGGAAAAATTTCATAAAGAAATCAATCCAAGACTTCACCACCTTTTAGGCTGTAGACTTACAAGCCAGAACGGGAAAAATGGAGCTGAATTTAAAGTCTGGGCTCCAAATGCAAAAGAAGTAAGAGTTGTTGGAAAATTTAATAAATGGAATGGGAAAAAGCATCTGATGAAATTTAATTCAGAGCAGGGAATCTGGTCTCTTTTTATTCCTAATATAAAAGAGGGAGATATTTATAAATATGAAATTTTACCTCAGCACGGAGAAAAATTTCTAAAATCAGATCCTTTTGCTTTTTATTCTGAACTTAGACCAAATACAGCTTCTGTTGTAAAAGATGTTCTTTCTCCATATTCTTGGGAAGATGAAGAATGGATGAAAAAAAGAGAAAGTTTTAACTCTTATGAAAATCCAATGAACATTTATGAGCTTCATCTTGGTTCTTGGAAAAAAAGAGCTGTAGAAAAAGAACCTGGAAAAGAAAAAGAAGAAGACGGAAGAGGGTTTTATTCTTACAAAGAAATAGCCGACAGACTTCTTCCATACATTCTTGAAATGGGATACACTCATATTGAAATAATGCCTCTTGCTGAACACCCTCTCGATGATTCATGGGGATATCAGGTTACAGGATATTTTTCAATTACAAGCAGATATGGAGATCCTGAAGGATTTAAATATTTTGTCAACGAATTCCATAAAGCAGGTATCGGAGTTATAATGGACTGGGTTCCAGGACATTTCTGTAAAGATGCACATGGATTATACAGATTTGACGGAACAACTTTATTTGAGTATGAAGATGACAGACGTGGAGAAAACTACGGCTGGGGAACTGCAAATTTTGATTTAGGAAAACCTGAAGTAAGAAGTTTTTTAATTTCAAATGCAGTTTTCTTATACGAAGTTTATCATATAGACGGAATAAGAGCAGATGCAATTTCAAATGTTATCTATATGGAATATGGAAAACCTGAAATTCACGGTCTAAAAAATAAATACGGTGGAGATGAAGATTTAGATGCCATTGAATTTTTAAGACTTCTTAATAAAACAATTTTTGAATATTTTAAAAATCCTCTTATGATAGCTGAAGAAGCTACTGCATGGCCTCTTGTTACAAGACCTGCATATATAGGAGGACTTGGATTTAACTACAAATGGAATATGGGATGGATGAACGACATGTTAAAATACATGGAACTTGATCCAATTTACAGAAAATACAATCATAATCTTATTACTTTTTCTTTGATGTACAGTTTTTCAGAAAACTTTATCCTGTCTCTTTCACATGACGAAGTAGTTCATGGAAAAAAATCTCTTTTGGATAAAATGTTTGGGCATTATGAAAATAAATTTGCATCACTTAGAATGTTTTATGGATATATGTATACTCACCCAGGTAAAAAACTTTTATTTATGGGCGGAGAATTTGGGCAGTTTATTGAATGGAGATTTTATGAAGAACTTGAATGGAAACTTCTTAAATACCCTATTCACGACAGTATGAAATCATATGTAAGAGATCTTAATATGCTTTATAAAAAAGAAAAATCTCTTTGGGAGCTTGACTGTACAAGCGACGGTTTCCAATGGATAGATCATAATAATGCTGATCAAAGTATTATCTCTTATGTTAGAAAAAGTAAAGATAAAGACGATTATCTTGTAATAATCTGCAACTTTACACCTGTGCATTACTCTAATTTTAAAGTTGGAATTCCAAGAATAACTGATTATGAAGAAATTTTTAACAGCGACAGAGATATTTACGGCGGTTCTAATGTGAGAAATATGGGAATTATCAAACCTTTAATTGAGGAAAAACACGGAATGCCTTATTCTGTGTCTTTGGAAATTCCTCCATTAGCCACTATAATTTTAAAACCTAAATTTGCTTTGAAACACAGTTTGATAAAATAAAAATATATAAATGGTAATTTCATACAAAAATGAAAACTAGGAAGGAGTAGATATTTATGAAAAAAGAAATGGTTGCAATGGTACTAGCCGGTGGACAAGGAAGCAGACTTAAACTGCTTACTAAAAATAATGCAAAACCTGCTGTTCCTTTTGGCGGAAAGTACAGAATTATTGACTTCCCTTTAAGTAACTGTACAAACTCAGGAATTGACACTGTTGGAGTTCTTATCCAATATAAGCCTCAAATTTTAAACAACTACATTGGTATAGGTAGAGCTTGGGACTTAGATAGAAACTTTGGAGGAATCAGCTTATTACCTCCATATATGCAGGAAAATGGTGGTTGGTGGTATAAGGGAACTGCTAACTCTATTTATCAAAATATGGATTTCATTGATGAATATGACCCAGAATATGTTCTTATTCTTTCAGGAGACCATATTTACAAAATGGACTACAACGAAATGCTTAAATACCACAAATCTCATAATGCTGATGCTACAATAGCTGTTATTGAAGTATCTCTTGAAGAAGCATCAAGATTTGGTATTATGAACGTAAGAGAAGATAAACAAATTTATGAATTTGAAGAAAAACCTGCTCATCCAAAAAGCACACTTGCTTCAATGGGAATTTATATCTTCAACTGGAAAACTTTAAAGAAAGCTCTTATTGAAGATGAAGCAAATCCTAATTCTTCTAATGACTTTGGTAAAGATATTATTCCTAAACTTCTTGGAGAAAACTGCAAACTTATGGCATATCCATTCAAAGGATACTGGAAAGACGTTGGAACAATCGAAAGCTTATGGGAAGCAAATATGGATTTAATCAATAAAGATGTTGATTTCGATATCTATGATAAAAACTGGAGAATTTATTCTCAAGCACCAAACAAACCTGGACAAGTTATCGGTGATAATGCAAAAATTAAAAACTCTCTTATCACAGAAGGTTGTGTAATAAAAGGTGAAGTTGAGAACTCTGTTCTTTTCTCTGGAGTATACATTGAAGAGGGAGCAAAAGTTACAAACTCTGTAATCATGTGTGATACAAGAATATGTAAAAATTCAAAAGTTGACAGAGCTATATTCGGAAGAAAAGTTCTTGTAAAAGAAAACCTTGAAGTTGCAGGTAAATCTGAAATACTTCTTATCGAAGAAGACAGAGTTGTTGACGAAAACATAGTAAAATAATCGAAGGGAGAGAATAATTATGCTTAAAAATTATATTGGAATATTAAGTGCTATTGAAAATAAAGAAAACTTAAGAAGACTTGCTGCACACAGAGCTGTTGCATCTATTCCTCTTGCTGGAAAATACAGAATTGTAGATTTTATACTTTCTAATATGACAAATGCAGGAATAACAACTGTTGGTATTTTTACTGACAACGATTCTCGTTCTTTAAGAGACCATGTTGGAACAGGAAGAGCATGGGAGCTTAACAGAAGACACGGAGGAGTTTTTGTTTTCAGTTTCAACAGAAGCATGAATGCAAACTACGACGTGCAGATGATAAAAGACAACCTTGAATTTTTATATAAGGCAAAAGAAGAAAATGTTATTTTCTCATCTACTTATATGATTGCAAATCTTGATTTAAAAGCAGCTGTTGCAGAACATGAAGCTTCTGACAGAGATATAACTGTAATCTACAAAAAAATAAATGATGCTGATAAAAACTTTGTTGGATGTGACTGTCTAACTTTTGATAATGATAACAGAGTTATAAATGTTTCTAAAAACACAGGAAATGAAGCTAATGCAAATATCTGTGCAGAAATTTTCATCATGAAAAAAGAACTTCTTTTATCTTTAGTTGAAAAATGTGCATATATAGATTATGCTTACAAATTAAAAGCTGTTATCTATGAAAATATTAATAAACTTGTAGTTAAAGGATATGAATACAAAGGATATCTTGCTTGTATAAATTCTCTTCTTTCTTACTACAAAACAAACATGGACATGTTATCTGTAGATGTTACAAGAGAACTTTTCTTTAACGAATCTAATCCAATTTACAGTAAATCAAAAGATTCGCCTCCTACAAGATATTATGACGGTTCTGTTGTTAAAAATGCTCTTGTTGCAAACGGTTGTGAAATCAAAGGAACTGTTAAACACAGTATTGTTTCAAGATACACTGTTATTGAGGAGGGAGCTGAAGTAGAAAACTGTATTCTTCTTCAAAACTGCACTATTAAGAGCGGAGTAAAAATTAAAAACGTTATTATCGATAAAAATGTCACTCTTGACACTGGTACTGAGTTAAAAGGAAGTGACATCTATCCTCTAGTTATAGAAAAAGAATTTTCTATGTAGGATAATTTAGAAATAAAGAATTAGGAGGCACCAAAAATGAAAGTACTATTTGTAGCTTCTGAAGCTGCTCCATTTTTAAAAACAGGAGGGCTTGCAGATGTAGCACATTCTCTTCCAAAATATCTGAAAAAATCAGGCGTGGATATTAGAGTAATTATGCCTAAATATGGAAAAATTTCTGAAGAGTTTAAAGAAAAAATGGACCATATTGCTGAATACACTGTTCCTGTAGGCTGGAGAAACCAATACTGCGGATTAGATCACTTAAAACATGATGGAATTGATTTCTACTTTATGGACAATGAATATTATTTTAAAAGAAATGAACCATATGGACACTTTGATGATGGAGAGATTTTTTCATTTTTCTCAAGAGGTGTCTTAGAGTCAATAAAACATATTGATAATTTTATTCCTGATGTTATTCACTGCAATGACTGGCATACAGGAATGGTTCCTGTTCTTTTAGATGCTTTCTACAGATATGATGTAAGATTCCAAAATATTAAAACTGTATACACAATACATAATCTTAAATATCAAGGAATTTTCTCTAAAACTGTATTAAGCGAACTATTAGGACTTGATGATTCTTATTTCACAGAAGATAAATTAAAATTCTATGATGCTATATCATTTATGAAAGGTGGAATAATTTATTCTGATATAGTAAATACAGTAAGCCAATCTTATGCTGATGAAATAAGAACTCCATATTACGGAGAAAATCTTGACGGATTATTAAATGGTATAAGCGGTAAACTTTATGGTATCGTAAATGGTATTGACTATGATGCTTATAATCCAAGAAGAGATAAAAATATTCCAAAAACTTTTGGTCTTACTACAATGAAAAACAAATTAGTAAATAAGGCAGAATTACAAAAACAATTAGGTCTTCCTGTTGACAAAGATATACCTGTAATAGGTTTAGTATCAAGACTTGTCAGCCAGAAAGGTCTTGACCTTATCAAAGGTGTAATTGAGGAAATATTAAACCTTGACATGCAGCTTGTTATCTTGGGAACAGGAGATCAGGCTTATGAAGATTTATTTGAATATTACTCACACATTTACCCTAAAAAATTATCTTCAAATATTGGTTTCAGTGATAAACTAGCAAAACTTATTTATGCTGGAGCAGATATGTTCCTAATGCCTTCATTATTTGAACCTTGTGGAATAGGTCAACTTATAGCTTTAAGATACGGAACTGTTCCTATCGTAAGAGAGACAGGAGGTCTTAAAGATACAATAACACCTTATAACAAATATACAGGTGAAGGAAATGGTTTCTCTTTTACAAACTACAATGCACATGATATGCTTAATGTTATTCAGCTTGCAATAGAAACTTACAAAGATAAAAAGCAATGGCTTGCTATCCAGAAAAATGGAATGAAAGCTGAAACAAGCTGGAAAGATTCGGCTAAAAAATATTATGAGCTGTATAAAAAGCTTGTATAGAAACCAAATGAGATTTAGCGAAAGATAAGGAGAAGTGGAACAAATTGCAAATAACAAAAGAACAAATTAAACAAGATTATTTAAAAAGACTGACATTTACTTTTGCAGAAGGAGTAAATGAAGCATCTATAGACCATAAATACATGGCTCTTGGAAAACTTATAAAAGACTATGTAACAGAAGGATGGGCTGAAACAAACAGAGCCTACACTAATAATAAATGCAAGCAGACTTATTATTTTTCAATGGAGTTCTTAATCGGAAAACTTCTTGATACATATTTAATCAATTTAGGAATTAAAGATTTATGTTCTGAAGCTCTTGCTGAATTAGGAATCGACCTTGATGAGCTTGCTGCTATGGAACCAGATGCTGGACTTGGAAACGGAGGACTTGGAAGACTTGCTGCCTGCTTTATGGACTCAATGGCATCACTTTCTCTTCCAGCTCATGGATGCGGAATCCGTTTCAAACACGGTCTTTTCAAACAAAAAATTGTTGACGGTTACCAAGTAGAAAAACTTGATGACTGGTTAAAAACAGATTTTGTATGGGAAGTTAAAAAAGCTAACAGAGGAATAAACATAAACTTCGGCGGAAATGTTTACATGAAAAAAATTGGAAACAAACTTCAGCCTGTTTATGAAAATTGTGAAGTTATAAGAGCTGTCCCTTATGATGTACCTATCGTTGGTTATAATACAAAAAATGTTAATACTCTAAGACTTTGGAGTGCAGAAATTGATGAAAGCGATATTAACCTTTCAACTCTTCAACGTGGAGATTATTTAAGATACTTAGAACACAAATATTCTGTTGAAGAAATTTCTCAAGTTCTTTATCCAGACGATTCAAGTGAATCTGGAAGAAGATTAAGACTTAAACAGGAATATTTCTTTGTAAGTGCTGGAATCCAGACAATAGTAAACAGATTTAAAAAATTAGGAGAACCTATAACAGAACTTCATAACTATATAGCTATCCATATTAATGATACTCACCCTGCTGTTGCTGTTGCAGAACTTATGAGAATTCTTCTTGACCAGGAAGGACTTGAATGGGAAGAAGCATGGAGAATCACTGTAAAAACTATGGCTTATACTAACCATACAATTATGGCTGAAGCTCTTGAAAAATGGCCGAAAGATATGTTTGAAAAACTTATTCCAAGAATATATATGATTGTTGAAGAAATAAACAGAAGATTCTGTCTTGAAGTTTCTAAAAAATACTATGGAGACTGGAACAAAATCAACAACATGTCTATTATTTCAAACGGAAATATAAAAATGGCAAACCTTGCTATCGTTGGTTCTCACTCTATAAACGGAGTTGCATGGCTTCATACTGAAATCTTAAAACACAGAGAACTTAAAGATTTCTATGAAATGTATCCAGAAAGATTTAACAACAAAACTAACGGAATCACACACAGAAGATGGCTTATAAAAGCAAACAGAGATCTTGCTGATCTTCTTGTAGAAAAAATAGGTCCTGAATGGGTTGAAAATCCTCTTCAAATTAAAAAATTAATGGATTATGTTGATGATAAAGAAGTTCTTAAGAGACTTGGAGAGATAAAATATAAAAGAAAAGTTGAAGTTGCTGAATTTGTTAAAAAATCTTACGGTATCCAGATAGATCCTAATTCTATTTATGATATTCAAGTAAAAAGACTTCACGCTTACAAACGTCAGCTTTTAAATATTTTCCATATTATAAATCTATATAATGAACTTAAAGCTGATCCTAAAAAGGATATTGTTCCTAGAACATTCTTCTTTGGAGCAAAAGCTGCTCCAGCTTATTATTTAGCTAAACAAATCATAAAACTTATCAACTGTGTTGCTGATAAAATTAACAATGATCCAGAAATCAATGGAAAAATTAAAGTTGTTTTCTTACAAAACTACGGAGTTACTCTTGCTGAAAAAGTTATCCCATCAGGAGACATCAGTGAACAAATTTCTACTGCATCAAAAGAAGCATCTGGTACAGGAAATATGAAATTTATGATGAACGGAGCTGTTACAATGGCTACTCTTGATGGTGCAAACGTTGAAATTGATCAAGCTGTTGGAAGAGATAATATTGTTGTGTTTGGACTTACTTCTGAACAAGTTATGAATTATTATGCTCACGGAGGATATAATGCATACGAAACATTCAGCAGCGATCCAAGACTTCAACTTATAATAAATCAGCTTCAAAACGGATTCTTTGGTGTAGGACCTCAAGAGTTTAATCTTATTTTGAAAAATCTATTCGATACAAATGATGAGTTCTTTGTATTTAAAGATTTTGATTCTTATGTTAAAGCTCAAGAAAAAGTTAATGACTTATACAAAGATAAAGAAAGCTGGTTAAGAATGAGCTTAATCAATATAGCAAATTCAGGTATATTCTCTTCTGACAATACTATTAAGAGATATGCTGATGAAATCTGGAATATAAAACCTCTTAAAATAGGGGAATAATTCTTAGATTTTTAGAGAGGACTGACTTATGGAATACCTTGCTTTAAACTGGAAAGATGATTATGTAATATTTAACTCACAGGATACAGAGTACAAAGCTCCTTATGGAGCTGTACCCTGTGGGGAAAAAATAACTTTTAAAATAAAAATAAATAAAAAAGCCAGCTTTGTCAGCGACGGGTTAAGAAGTTCTGCATGTTCGGTCAGCCACAGCCAGCTCAAAGCCTTTTCAGCCCCAAGTGCCGAAATCTGCGCATAATACAGGATCATTGTTCCCAAAAGTGCCAGACAAATACCAACAGTACAAACCATCACATATTTCCAGGTCGCTTCCAGAGCACTGCGGGTAAATTTA
>OHIZ01000716.1_pt1 | contig 11248 bp, 8 predicted proteins | sample 1568501 | NCBI WGS metagenome assembly OHIZ01 (sample SAMEA3879544, study PRJEB24766) | human gut metagenome | biome: human-associated habitat; feature: feces | place: USA | collected 1985/1987 | reverse complement strand
CGGTAGTCGATAGCTTCGATCACCTTTTGTTCCGAGATGTGTTTGGGCAAGGGTAGTTGGACGATAAATCCGTCGATATCGGGGTCGTTGTTCAGTTCGTTTACTTTGTTCAAGAGTTCTTCTTCGGTAACATCGCTTTCATAGCGAACGAGAGTCGATTTGAACCCGCATTGTTCGCAGGCTTTTACTTTGTGCGCCACGTATGTTTCACTCCCGCCGTCGTGTCCCACCAGAACAGCTGCTAAATGAGGCCGTTTGCCTCCGGCACTGCAAATATATTCTACCTCTTGGGCGATTTCTTGTTTTATGCGGTCGGCCACCGCTTTTCCATCGATTAGTTGCATAATATTGAGATTTTGTAAAAAAAGACTACCGGACACACCCCCTTTTTGCCTGTCGGCAATCGATTAGAATCGGGAGTATATCCGGTAGTTTCATGTTGAGTGATTAAAATTATCTTCTTTTGAATCCTTTCATCATGGCTCCTTTGTTTTGGGTAACCATTCGCATCATCTTGCGGGTTTGGTCAAACTGCTTGATAAGTCGGTTCACCTCTTGTATAGAAGTTCCGCTACCTGCGGCGATACGTTGTCGGCGGCTACCGTTGAGCAGTTCGGGATTGCTGCGTTCTTTGGGAGTCATCGAGTAAATAATCGCTTCGATACTTTTGAAAGCATTGTCATCGATGTCGATATCCTTGATTGCCTTGCCCACACCCGGAATCATAGAAGCCAGTTCTTTCAGGTTACCCATCTTCTTTATCTGATGAATCTGAGCCAGGAAGTCGTTGAAGTCGAACTGGTTCTTCTGAATCTTCTTCTGAAGACGCTTGGCTTCTTCTTCATCGTATTGCTCCTGTGCACGTTCTACCAATGATACGATATCACCCATACCGAGGATACGGTCTGCCATACGTGCCGGATGGAACTGGTCGATAGCATCCAGCTTTTCACCTGTACCGACAAACTTAATCGGCTTGTTTACTACCGTACGAATAGAGAGGGCAGCACCGCCACGGGTATCACCATCCAACTTAGTGAGTACGACACCATTGAAATCAAGACGTTCATTGAACTCGCGGGCAGTATTTACGGCATCCTGACCGGTCATTGAATCAACAACAAATAACGTTTCATCGGGATTGATAGCTTTCTTAATGGCTTCAATTTCGTTCATCATCTGTTCGTCGATAGCCAAACGTCCGGCTGTATCGACAATCACCAGGTCATAACCTTTTGCCTTTGCCTCGTGAATAGCGTTCAGTGCAATCTGCACCGGGTCTTTGCTGCCCGGTTCGCTATATACGGGGACTTCGATTTGTTCTCCCAAAACAGTCAACTGATCGACAGCAGCAGGACGATAGACGTCGCAGGCCACCAACAAAGGTTTACGGTTCTTCTTCGCCTTGAGCATACGTGCCAGCTTACCGGAGAAAGTTGTCTTACCCGAACCTTGCAAACCCGACATCAAGATGATTGCAGGACGACCGTTCAATTCCAGTTCGGCTGTTTCGCCACCCATCAACGCAGTCAGCTCATCATGCACTATCTTTACCATCAACTGGCTAGGCTTGACAGCTGTCAACACATTCTGTCCCAGCGCTTTCTCTTTCACCGTATCTGTAAAACTCTTGGCTACCTTATAGTTGACGTCGGCATCAAGCAACGCTTTACGAACATCTTTCAGAGTCTCTGCGACATTGATTTCGGTGATTTTTCCTTCACCTTTCAGGATTTTAAAAGACCGTTCCAGTCTCTCACTTAAATTATCGAACATATATCTTTAATTATAAATTACGGATTATGAATTATAAGTTACTGAACTTTAATCACTAACCTTAAACAGCTTTTGAGGTGCAAAAATACAAAAAAGTTAATTACCTCATATCTTTTTATTCTGCCATTTTGCTTTTTTCAAGTAAATAACGCTGCAAATCAATAACAGAGCATAGTAAATTACTTCGGTGGAGAAACAGACAGATACGGGAGCTTTCACAATATATCCTATCCAAAAGATATAGGAAGTATAAATGACAAGAGTCACAGTCTCAAGTATCAAGGCAGCCTGTGTGTTGCCCGTGCCCGAAATACCATTAAAATAAATATTGGCAACCGATGCAATCAGCATGGCACCTCCTATGACATAAAGAGAAGGTACAGACTCTATCAGCAAAGCCTCCTCATTGGTATAAACAGAAAGCATTGCCTGCGGAAACACAACCAGAACAGCAACACATACCACCATAATAATAAAAGACATACGGGCAATACGCCCCATCAGTTGCATGACGTGACTCACCCCTCCGGCACCAATCAAGTTACTTACTAACGAATTGGCGGTGGTAGACAAGGACTGGACAGGTATCAGCATTACCACATAAATGCTTCTCACTATATTTGCAATGGCCAGTTGACGCTGTCCTAATCTCTCTACAGCCACAAAAAAAACAAACCAGGTCGCCATTGCCAAAAAATACTGTACCATCGTAAAACAAGAAATGCTCAAGATGCGTCCCAGCAAAGTGAAATCAAAACGCGGCCAATGATTCAGCCCATATTTTCGGAAGTCGATTCTTGCCCAAGTATATAGAAGGAAAAAGACCAACGAAGAGGCCTCAGCAATAACCGAAGCAATGGCAGCCCCTTTCAACCCCAAGGCAGGCAAACCGAAATGACCGAAAATCAGGGCATAATCCAACACGACATTCACCATAGCCATGACAATGGCATTCAAGGTCAGTACCTTCGTACGCGTGATACCTATATAAAGAGCACGGAACATGACATTGACAAACGCAAAAAAGAAACCGAAAATACGCCAGTTCAAAAATTCTTTGGTAGCATCGAATATGGCATCCGAAGAAATAAGCAAGCGTATCAGCGAAGGAGCAGCCGCATGAGTCAGCCCAAAAAGACCGACCGCCAATATCAACAGAAAAGCACACCCCTGCATCATAACAGGCCCTACATCTCTGAATCTGCCTTCTCCATTGCGCCGGGCTATCATAATCTGCGAACCTGTACTAAAGCCAAAGGCTATCGTAAAAACGCAAATGTAAAACAATCCACCCATGGCCGAAGCACCGAGTTCCACTTCACCCACTCTCCCCAAAAAGGCGGTATCTGTCACATTAATAATGTTTTGTGCCAATAATCCGAGGAATATCGGATAACTGACGTTCCATATTTCTTTGTTAGTATACATACTTACTTTTTGATTGCTTAAAAGAGTTACAAAGGTAGGAATATTTATTCTGTTTTACATTGTTTCGTGACTTAATAACTGTTATACCATTTATTGCAAGCTCAAATAGTTTCTTCTGAAACAGTTGAAATATTCATCTAAAAGCGCAATTAATTGCACAATTCCTTTGCTTGTGTGTTATTTTATCCTACCTTTGCGCCCGAAAATCAAAAAACAAAATAATTAATGAAGAAAATTCTACTGATTGGCGCAGCGACGCTAATGGTTTCAAATCCAACTTTTGCAGGAGGTATCCTGACTAACACAAATCAACATGCTTCTTTTTTGAGAATGATTGCCCGTGGTGCTTCAATCGATATCGACGGTGTTTATTCCAACCCGGCAGGTTTGTCTTTTCTGCCCGAAGACGGATTTTATCTTTCTTTGACCGGACAGAGTGCTTACCAAACCCGTGAGATAACTTCCACTTTCCCATTATTTCAGGCTGTCGACGGTGAAGGCACATCACGTCTTTACAAAGGTACGGCTTCTGCTCCTTTCATCCCCAGTTTCCACGGAGCTTACAAGAAAGGCGATTGGACTATCTCTGCCAGTTTTGCCATCACCGGCGGTGGCGGCAAGGCTTCTTTTGATGACGGTTTGCCCATGTTCAGTGCTGCTGCAATGGGGTTGCTTGCAACCAAAGGACTGACTCCCGATAAGTATATTATTAACAGTGCCATGGACGGACGCCAATATATTTATGGTGCGCAATTAGGATTAAGTTATAAAATCAATGACTGGCTGTCAGTATTTGCCGGAGGGCGTATGAACTATTTCAGCGGAGGTTATGAAGGTTTTCTGGATGCCAAACTGATTCCCGAACTGGGTGGTTCTCAGCTTGCCAATATTGAGCTGGACTGCGACCAGACAGGTTGGGGACTGACTCCCATTATCGGAGCAGACGTTAAGTTCGGAAAATGGAACTTTGCTGCCAAGTATGAGTTTAAAACCAACATGAATATCGAAAACAAAACACACAAGATAGATGTAAACCCGGTAGAAGCCGAGCCGCTGCTTGCTCCTTACAAAGACGGTGTAAATACTCCCAGTGATATTCCTTCTTTATTAACAATTGCTGCCGGATATGAAATCCTGCCCACTCTGCGCGCTTCCGTAGAATATCATTTCTATGATGATAAATCGGCAGGCATGGCAGAGGGAAGACAGAAATACTTGACTAAAGGCGCGAATGAATACCTGGCCGGTATCGAATGGGATGCTACCAAACAACTGACAATCAGTGGTGGTTACCAGAACACAGACTATGGATTGTCCAACAACTTCCAGACTGATACAAGTTTCTATTGCGATTCTTATTCTCTGGGCTTTGGCGCCAAAATCAAAATGAATTCGCATTTGAACCTGAACATCGCTTATTTCTGGACAACATACGATGATTACACCAAAACTTCAGAGAACTACAATAACACAACCATAAAAGGAACAGATGTCTATGCCCGTACCAATAAAGTATTCGGCTTAAGTGTAGATTATCATTTCTAAAAAGAATCTTACTCTTTAAAGTAGGGGCAGGCTTAAAACCTGCCTCTATTCATTATACATAAGTACTCCTTATTTTGAAAAGTGATGGGTAGTAACGACACGAATCAGATAAAACTTATCCTTTCCCGCTTTCGTAACTCTCTTTGCGCCAATAAACTGAAAAGAATAGAAAACACCCTCTTTATCACATAAATAGCGTGTATCCGAATCATGTGTTATTTCCAGCTCTTCTTGGTTCCTGGCTTCTATTTTCTCATTCAAATCAATCAATCTGTCACCATTAAACCGGTCTCTAATTGCTTTGGCTTCCTGTTCCGTAGGAAAACGCCAGTTCTTTATATTATGAACAGAATAGCCTTCGGGAACAGACCGGGCAGTTGCTATTTGACTTTCCCATTCTTCCAAACTCATCAGTAACAAATCTGTTCCACTTCCATCGCTACTTTTACTGGAAGCGGCTACAATACAATCATTCCAAATGCTTCCAACCTCGGGAACTCCCGATATATCCTCATCCACATCTTCATCATTGGAGTTGTCTTCATCCGTTTCAAATTTAAACTCGACATCTATCGCATCCTCCCAACCTTTGGCTATCAGGCTTCCATCGATAGAAATATCTCCTGTATAGCTGCCACCTATATTATAAGGATGATTGGCTTGAGGAACAACTTTACTGACATATCCATACGTGTGGCTTCCTTTTGAATCGTCCAGCGTGATGGACAAAGTGGTTTGAGAGCCGGAACCGGGAAAGATATAAACAGGTCCCGCAGTCCATCTCCCATCTGTCCCTAACGCACACTCTATTTCCAGTTTCTTTTCCTCACCTCCATATTTTCCTTCAAAATTAAGAGAAGAATGCAAAGGCGATATGCCTACTTTCACCTGTTTAACCTTATCCGCTTTTGTCAGAACAACATTAAGAGAAGCCACCATGTAAGTAAGCAGAAGATTCACCGTTTTATTCTTTCCTTCCAATGAAACGTCAGCCATTCCCATCATCATTGCTTTTGAAGCACAACCACCTTCTTGCATAGTGATTACATCGCTGATTTTGGGATTATCGGACATCACATATCCTTTAGATACTCCCGAAAGAGCCACCACCTTAAAATTTCCCGAAGGTAACTGCAGATTCATTTCCACCTCTTCCGAAGTTATCTTCTGCTTTGCCGCACAGTCTCCTTTCTCATTAAAAGCATACAGATAAACCGGATATTCAATAGATGTATTTCCGCCGGAACGGGCCATTATTTTCAATGCTGTCCCATCAGAAGACGACACATCGTCTTCTTCTCCATCATCCATTACACGCTGACACGAGAAAGACAGTGTCAGAAACAATGACAAAAACAATATAAAACGAAACTGACCTTTATTTATTTTCTTCATCTCCGGTCTTTACATCAAGGTTAATATCCCCCATTTCTCCGCCGTCATTCCAGCTGCCAATCTCCCCTCCCGTTATTTGTATTTCTTTTCCATTGACCGCAATATTATACTTTTGATGAGTACCTTCCTTAAATGCATTATCTTTGGCAAAAGTAGAAATGGAAGCGGCATAAGACTTACCTGCAACCGAATATTCCAACGTCAATGAAACGGGAGTATCGGATGTTTTCTGATTCAATATGAAATAATAAGAAACACCTTCCTTTTCATCCGCCATTGAATGGTTATTCAGGGAAACGCTCAACAAATCGGAATCACCTTCCTGCGTAAGAGTAACCTTTTCTGTCTCAAACGAATAAGTAGCAGAAGAAATAATATTACCACCTTCCAGCGACAAGTTAGTCAGAACCGCATCAGATAATGTACCGGCAGCTTTTATATCAAATTGCACCAAACAAGAAATATGGCGAAAAGAGTTATTGCCGGTAAAAGCAACGGTTCCATCCTCTCCATAAGCCTGAGTCACCTCTGCCACCATAAAATCATACTTCTGGATATTTTCCCAACTACCATCCTGTCCCTTCAAAGATGGCAGACATACTTTTGTTCTATCAGTAGTCGCATCATTATATGGATAAAAGGCAGAGAATGTACTTTCAGTCACCAAATCATCCCAATAAGCTTTTGGAGAAGTCCATTTCAAGGAATAAGTCCATTCCGTGACCGGATTATCATCTACGAACATACCGATTTTATCACCTTCTGCAAAAATAGCACTCCCCACTTCTCCCGAATAACGGGGAGTCGGCTCATTATGTATAACCCCTATTTGAGCTATAACAGACATTGGTAACTGTTGACCCTCCTGCCTTTCAGAGTCTTCTTCAAATTGCTCTTGACAAGACAAAAATAGAATACTGCCCAAACAACAGACAGCAACACCGTTCAAATACTTCATTGTATCTAATTTATATTTAAAGACATAAGATATGCATTATCACATATCCCTTAATAATACCAAAAACAGGTCAAGCTGATTAGTCGTCGATACAGAAGTTTTAATTAGTGCATTAATGGCTATTATTCAGTTGTACACTCATGTGAAAGTACTTTTTATCTCTTTACAGTCAAACATTTAATTAACTTTTGTTCATAAGCTTTCGTTAATAAACTATTTATGAGAATCTTAACACGGAAAAAATATTTCACCCTTTATAACAGGGCTATCAAGGACACATTATTATATTTAGAAATATGCTTTCTGCAAAAAAGAAGAAAAATATTATGTCTCTAACACTCTGCGAACAAAAAATATTAGTAACTTTGCCACACCCTTAATAAACGAGATTATAATTATACACTATAAACAAATTAAGAGATTATGCAAACAATTGACAATTTCAACTTTGCCGGTAAAAAGGCGATTGTCCGCGTGGACTTCAATGTACCTTTGGATGAAAATGGTAAAATCACTGACGATACCCGTATCCGTGGTGCTCTTCCTACACTGAAGAAAGTTTTGGCTGATGGTGGTAGTTTGATTATCATGTCACACATGGGTAAACCCAAAGGAAAAGTCAATGCTAAATTCTCATTGAGCCAGATTACAGACGCTGTTTCTGAAAAATTGGGCGTACCCGTTCAATTTGCTCCGGACTGTGCTAAAGCAAGTGATGCTGCAGCAGCTTTGAAAGCGGGAGAAGTCTTGTTATTGGAAAACTTGCGTTTCTATCCTGAAGAAGAAGGAAAACCTGTCGGAATTGATAAAGAAGATCCTGCATACGAAGATGCAAAAAAAGCGATGAAAGCTTCTCAAAAAGAGTTTGCCAAGACATTGGCTTCATACGCCGACTGTTATATAAATGACGCATTCGGTACTGCACACCGCAAACATGCTTCTACTGCCGTTATCGCTGATTACTTCGATGCTGACCACAAGATGTTAGGCTATCTGATGGAGAAAGAAGTAAAGGCCGTTGATAATATTCTGAAAGACATCAAACGTCCTTTCACTGCTATCATGGGTGGTTCTAAAGTTTCTACCAAAATCGGTATTATTGAAAACTTGATGGACAAAGTTGACAACCTGATTCTTTGCGGTGGTATGACTTACACTTTCGCCAAAGCACAGGGTGGAAAAATCGGTAACTCTATCGTTGAAGACGATAAACTGGAATTGGCACTTGACATCATTGCCAAAGCAAAAGCCAAAGGTGTAAATCTGGTATTGGGTACTGACTGTGTAGCAGCCGATGCATTCTCTAACGATGCTAATACTCAGATTGTTCCTTCCAACAACATTCCTGACGGATGGGAAGGTCTTGACGCAGGTCCTGAAACTCAAAAATCATTTGCTGCCGCCATCGAAAATGCCAAGACTATCCTTTGGAACGGTCCTGCAGGTGTATTTGAATTTGACAACTTTACTGCCGGTTCACGTGCTATCGCTGAAGCCATTGCAAAAGCAACTAAAAACGGAGCATTCTCATTAATCGGTGGTGGTGACTCTGTAGCTTGTATCAACAAGTTCGGTATGGCTGACCAAGTATCTTACATCTCTACAGGTGGTGGTGCTTTGCTGGAAGCAATCGAAGGAAAAGTTCTTCCGGGAGTTGCAGCTATCAAAGGTGAATAATCAGTATATATCCCCTGATACAAAATAAAGAAAAGGAGTTGTGTCAAACCGCGGATAATGCTGTCGTTTAGTTCGTAGGGGCGAGGTTCGCCCGCCCGAAAGCAGTTTGCTTTGTGTATTCGGGCAGACCCTGCCCCTACAGCTGACGATGGGATAGCCCGGTTGAGTTTTGACATAGCTCCTTTTTGAGTTTTCATTCCTACACTCCCATATCTCTTCTTTCCAAGACAAGCACAGGTACAAAGTTTGAGTGGTAGCAAAAAAATTTTCAAGGAATAAGTATAATCAAAGCCACACGTAACACAAAGGTTCAACGACATTTCCTTCTCTTTCATTCGCGTTTTTCTCAGTTTTTATATAATTTTGCAGGCTATTAAAACAAACTCGATAAATTATGAGAAGATATTCACTACTATTCACAATTTTGCTGCTATCGTCAACAACAAGTTTTGCACAACTAAAAGATTTTAGTTATAAATTCTATGGCCAAATCCGCACCGACTTATTTTACAACAGCCGGGCAAACGAAGAAACGGTAGACGGGCTTTTCTATATGTATCCCAAGGACAAAGTATATGATGCCGACGGCAAAGACTTGAACGCGACAGCCAATGGTAGTTTCTATGCTTTATATACCCGGATGGGATTGGACGTGCAAGGTCCTAAATTAGGCAATGCAAAAACTTCCGCCAAAGTAGAACTGGACTTTCGTGGTTCGGGCACTACATTTTCGGTGGTTCGCCTGCGCCATGCTTATCTGAATTTGGATTGGGGCACATCTGCTCTATTACTGGGACAAACATGGCATCCCCTGTATGGTGATGTTGCTCCCCAAATATTAAATCTGAATATGGGAGCTCCTTTTCAGCCCTTCAGCCGTGCACCGCAAATCCGCTACCGCTACAAAACCGGAGATATACAAATAACAGGTGCAGCCCTTTGGCAGTCACAATACCTGTCTCAAGGTCCTGAAGGCAAAAGTCAGAAGTACATCAAAAACAGTTGCGTACCCGAAATATATGCCGGTATTGACTATAAACACAAAGGTTTATTGATAGGAGCAGGTATCGAAATGGTATCTTTGACTCCCCGTACACAAGCCACTGTGGAAGACAAGATATACAAAGTGAGCGAACGTATCACCAGTCTGTCATACGAAGTGCACATGAAATACAATTCTGAAAAATGGTTGGTTGCCGCCAAAAGCGTATTAGGTTCCAATCTTACACAAACCTCTATGTTGGGAGGTTATGGTATAAAATCAATTGACCCACGTACAGGCGAACAGGAATATTCACCTAACCGCAACAGTAGTTCATGGATTAATATCGTATATGGCAAGACATGGAAACCGGCTATTTTCTTCGGTTATATGAAAAATCTCGGAACAAGTGATGCCGTGACCAATATGTATGGAACGGGAACAAACGTAGACCAACTGCTCAGCGGAACAGCCGAACTGACTTACAATGTTCCTCATTGGAAATTAGGAGTAGAATACAATCTGACTTCTGCATGGTATGGTTCTCTGAACCACTCCAATGGAAAAGTGGTTGATACTCATTCTGTATCTAACAACCGTTTGGTGGCAACTGCATTATTCATGTTTTAAGAGAGCATGAGTACAGCTTCGTGCTATCTTTTCCCATATTAATGGCGGTCAAAAGAAAGCTGATAAATTGCTTTCACAAAAAATGCCCATGAATAAAAGGTTTCAAGTCCTGTTATGCGTGAAAGGAGATTGTGTCTGTCTCCTCAGTGGATATTACCCCATTGCACCACGTTACTTCTGCTACCACCCAAGGCATTGACCACCGAAAATTTGCAGGATTATGATTGCAACGATTTTTTGCCGATAAAAAGAAGCGTCAAGGCGGAAAGCAATATTGTTTTTCCGCCTCTTTTATTTATTCCATGGAGATATTTCACAGGATTTATAGAAACTCATTTGGATATTAACTCTCACTACGTTACCTTTGCATGCAGAAACAAATAATCACAACCTATGAAAAAACTCATTATTCTAGGCGCTTTTTTATTTTCAATAAACAGCCTAAATGCTCAGACTTCAACAAACTACGAAGAAGCAAGTAATCCAATTTCAACCAACCCGTCTTTATGGGTTAAGGTAAGTGCTCCGCAAGTCAGTTGGGGCAGCACAGACATCAGATACAAAAAAGAAGAACCTGCTCCGATTGCCCGACTAAAAAAAGACATTAACCTCACTGCGTGGAAAGGTGAAAGAGTTTCGGCACAGCTTGTTGTATGGACTCCCGAAGCACTCGACAACTTATCTTTTATAGTCAGTGACTTAACCTCCGGCAAAGAAACAATTTCAAAAGATAATGTCCGTACCGGTTTTGTACGTTATGTCATGACCGACGAATTGAATAAAGACGGAAAAGGCGGATGTGGCTACCGTAAAAGTTCGGATTATGACTCTACACTTGTAGCAGACCCTATCGACCA
>OHIZ01000678.1_pt1 | contig 11758 bp, 8 predicted proteins | sample 1568501 | NCBI WGS metagenome assembly OHIZ01 (sample SAMEA3879544, study PRJEB24766) | human gut metagenome | biome: human-associated habitat; feature: feces | place: USA | collected 1985/1987 | reverse complement strand
ACGATGTCCTTCCTATGTGATTTAGCAAGAGCGTCTTCCGTTATAGTAGTCGTCATAATCATAGGGAGTTCATGCTTTTCTTTTTGATACAACTCAAGATTATCTGAAATTTGCGACAGGTTATCCAAAAGATGCTGGGAGCGCTGAACGAGCTCATCTCCCTTCAAAACCCATTTAGGCGGATTGCTGTTACGCGAACCTTCTGTAAGTAGCTCGTCTTTTTTCCTTCTTCCAAAAAATTTTATTGGCAATAGTTTTTCCATCATTTAGCCACTCCCTTACCTAAAAAATTTCGAACTTGTCTTTCAGATATTACATAGTATCTCGCAATTTGCTTCTGTGACACACCGTTTTCGTATAAAAACTTAACCATTTCTTCCTGATTATAATTTGCATGATTCTTAAACAAAAAAACTTCAACAAGATAATCCACGCATTCGATTTCATTTTTTTCTTTTAGAATCGCTTTTTTCAATACATTTTGAACTTGCGGGCCGTATTTTCCGACGATATTTGTATAATAACGGCGCGCTTCATCAAGCCACTCTCTGTTAAAATCAAGTTCATCGTTGAATAAATTTCCGTTTAATGCATTAAATGTGCCGAAAGCATCGGCAGAGAAGAGCACTTTATCCTTTTCGTCATAAGTCATCATTGCTTCGGGCCAGTGAACCATTGGGGACATAATAAAACGAAACGTATGTTTTCCGGAACAGAAAGTATCTCCTTCTTTGACTGTGAGTGTTTTCCCCGTCAGGTCAAAGCTGAAAAATTGTTCGATCATCGGGAATGTTTTTGCGTTTCCGATAATCTTTACGTCGGGATAGTGAAGAAGGAGTTCTCCGATAAGAGAACAGTGATCCGGTTCCATGTGATTGACAACGATATAGTCAAGATTGCGGCCGTTCAGTACAGACATAACGTTTTCTATAAATTGTTTTCCGATCGCATAGTCGGCTGTATCAAAAAGAACTGTCTGTTCATCCAAAAGAAGGTATGAGTTGTAAGAGACACCTTTGGCAAGAGGGAAAATATTTTCAAACAATTCAATCTGACGATCGTTTCCCCCGACCCAATATAAGTCTTCTGTTACTTTTCTGAAACATTGCATTATAAGATTCCTCCTAAATTTAATATACAAAATAAACAAGTAAGTTGAATGTTAAAAAATAGTCGATTATATTCTAGCACAATAGAAAAAAAGCGCAATATTTATGTGAGTAAAAATAAGAAAAATAAGAATTGTATCTGCAGGAAAAATGAGATACACTGTTAAATAGATTCGGCTGTATTCAAAATATTATAAAAGAAAAAATCGGTAGATTTTTCAAAGCAAAATGAAAGACCGGAAAAGGTCAGAGTAGCAAACGAAAGGAGAAAGAAAATGTTATTTGTATGTTATCCGAAATGCAGTACATGCATGAAAGCAAAAAAATGGCTGGAAGAAAAAGAAATTGAATTTGAGCAAAGAGATATCAAAGAAGAGAAACCAACAGCGGAAGAACTGAAAACGTGGTGGAGGAAAAGCGGACTTCCGTTGAAGCGCTTTTTTAATACGAGTGGAAAACTTTACAAAGAAATGCAGTTAAAAGACAGGATTCCGAATATGAGTGAGGATGAACAGATTGAACTGCTCGCTTCTGACGGGATGCTTGTAAAAAGACCGATTCTCGTGCAAAATGAGAAGGTTCTCGTTGGTTTTAAAGAAAAGGAGTGGCAGGAGATTTTATAAGCGGTTAAGATTTTTAAATATAGTTAAAAGAGAGAAGAGCATATGAATACGGTAAATGTCAGAAAGGTAGAGATAGGAAAAGGAATCCCGAAAATCTGCGTGCCTGTTGTCGGAATTACGAGAGACGATATTATTGACGCAGCTTGTAAAGCGAAAGAAACGGCGGATCTTGTGGAATGGCGCGCAGATTGGTATGAAGATGTTCTGGATTTTAAAAAGACAGAAAAGATGATGGAAGAATTAAGAGAGACGCTTGGAGACATTCCGCTCCTTTTCACATTTCGCACATTAAAAGAAGGCGGGGAGAAAGAGATTGAAAAGAGTGTATATGTAAAGCTGAATGAGATGGCAGTAAAAACGGGTTTTGCAGATCTTGTGGATGCAGAAGCGTTTACCGGGACAGATGAGGTAAATACAATCGTAGAAACGGCGCATTTGTATGGAGTAAAAGTGATAGCATCTAACCATGATTTTCAAAAAACTCCGCCAAAAGAAGAAATTGTATCGAGGCTTTGCTTTATGCAGGAGTGTGGTGCGGATATTGTGAAAATAGCGGTAATGCCTCAATCTAAAAAAGATGTGCTTACGCTGCTTTTGGCAACGGAAGAGATGGTGAGGGAGCATGCAAAGTGTCCGGTCGTTACAATGTCTATGTCGGAAGTAGGAGTAGTCAGTCGTATTTGCGGTGAAGCATTTGGTTCTGCTCTTACATTCGGAGCGGTCAAAAAAGCGTCGGCGCCGGGACAGCTCGGGGCAGAAGAGCTTCGAATGGTGCTTAAAATCTTGCATGACGTTTGATAAAAGGGCAATTAATTTCGATGAGAAGTTAGTTGCTCTTTCATTATGGATGTTTTTATAAACAGATAAAGTTGTTATGCAGATCTGAAATTTTATATCTCGATGAAAAAACAGTTGCAATATACCTAATATGGGTATATAATGCACTTATACATACCCCATATGGGTATTTTAGGTTTAAAGTATGATGGTGAGAGGGAGAAAAGGCAAAAGCCGGAAAATATATTCGGAGGATAATTATGGAAAAAGAAAAGAAATGTCCGGAATGTACACATCGGATAAAAAAGCGTACAGAAGAAGAAACAAAATTGATGATAAACCGCTTAAACAGAATAGAAGGGCAAGTGAGGGGGATTCGCAGAATGGTGGAGAATAATGCGTATTGTCCGGATATTCTTATACAAGTTTCGGCGATTACCGCGGCATTGAACAGTTTTAATAAAGTTCTTTTATCAGAACATATCCGTACTTGTGTTTCGGAAGATATCAGGGAAGGAAAAGATGAGACGATAGATGAACTTGTAACAGTTTTGAGAAAACTTATGAAATAGATTCTGAAAAGGCAATGGAATCGAGGATTTGAGAATCGAAAGGAGGAAACCGGTTGAAACAATATGAAGTTACAGGTATGAGCTGTGCGGCATGCAGTGCACGTGTAGAAAAAGCTGTATCAAAGATTGAAGGAGTTACGTCATGTTCTGTAAATCTGCTGACTAATTCTATGGGAGTAGAGGGGGCTGTCGATGCACAGACAGTTATTGAAGCTGTAGAGGCGGCGGGATATAAGGCGGCGGAGAAAGAAAGCAGGACAGGACAGGAAGCAGGCAGGATGGAAAAGAGCGGAGAATTAAAAGATAAGGAAACGCCTGAGATGAAAAAGCGATTGATCGCCTCTCTTTGTTTTTTGATTCCGTTAATGTATCTGTCAATGGGGCATATGATGTGGGGATGGAAAGTTCCGGAAATTGTGAGCGAGAATCACGTGGCAATGGGGATCATACAGCTTCTGCTGACAACAGCCGTAATGGTGATCAATCAGAAGTTTTTTATCAGTGGAGTCAGAGGACTTTTTCATAAAGCGCCGAATATGGATACCCTGGTTGCTCTTGGCGCAGGCGCGTCTTACGGCTACAGTATTTATGCTCTGTTTGCGATGACAGATGCGCAGATGCGTGGGAATGCGGCAGAAGTAATGACATATATGCATGAGTTTTATTTTGAATCTGCGGCGATGATCCTGACATTGATCACAGTCGGTAAACTTCTGGAAGCAAGGTCAAAAGGAAAGACGACAGATGCGCTGAAAGGTCTGATGGGTCTTGCGCCTAAGACGGCGACTGTTGTGCGCGGCGGCGAGGAAGTAAAAATCGGGATCGAACAAGTGCAAAAGGGAGATCTGTTTGTCGTTCGTCCGGGGGAAAGCATTCCGACTGACGGTATTGTAGTCGAAGGAAGCGGAGCGGTTGACGAATCAGCGCTTACCGGCGAAAGTATTCCGGTTGATAAAAAAGAGAGAGATTGTGTATCGGGCGCGACGATAAACCAGTCCGGTTTTTTGAGATGTAAGGCGACCAGAGTGGGAGAAGACACAACTTTGTCTCAGATTATCCATATGGTGGGAGATGCGGCTGCGACAAAAGCTCCGATCGCAAAAGTGGCAGATAAAGTGTCGGGAGTGTTTGTTCCGGTTGTTATGGCAGTTGCTGTTTTGACGATTATTGTATGGCTTGCATTCGGAGAAACGATCGGTTTTGCTCTTGCACGGGGAATCTCGGTTCTTGTGATCAGTTGTCCTTGTGCTCTCGGTCTTGCGACGCCGGTTGCGATTATGGTCGGAAACGGTGTGGGAGCAAAGAACGGAATTTTATTTAAAACAGCAGTTTCTCTTGAAGAAACGGGGAAAATTGATGTTGTAGTGCTGGACAAAACAGGAACGATCACAAAAGGAAGACCGACGGTGACAGATATTTTGCCCGGTTCGGCTTTTAGTGAGTCGGAACTTCTGACGTATGCATACATTCTTGAAAAGAAAAGTGAACATCCGTTAGCGCATGCAATTTTGAAAAAGGCAGAGGAAGAAGCAATCCAGACGAAAGAAGAAGCGAAAAACTTTACGGCAGTTTCCGGAAATGGTTTGACGGGAGAGATAGGCGGCGATAAATTTTTCGGCGGAAACTTGAAATTTGCAGAAGGAAGAACTGTTATTTCGGAAGCGGTAAGAAAGCAGGCGGAAAGTTTTGCATCAGAAGGAAAAACACCGTTATTTTTCGGAAGGAATGAGGAACTGATCGGCATAATCGCCGTTGCAGACATTATAAAAGAAGACAGTCCGCAGGCGGTCAGAGAATTGAAAAATATGGGGATCAAGGTGGTCATGCTCACAGGCGATAATGAGCGTACGGCAAAAGCGATCGGAGAGCAGGCGGGTGTAGATGAAGTGATTGCCGGTGTTTTACCTGATGGAAAAGAGGATGTGATCAAAAAATTAAAAGAAGAAGGAAAAGTGGCGATGGTTGGGGACGGGATTAATGATGCGCCGGCTCTTACGCGGGCGGATGTCGGAATCGCCATCGGAGCAGGAACGGATATCGCTATTGATGCGGCGGATATTGTGCTTATGAAAAGCAGGTTGAGCGACGTGCCTGCCGCTGTGCGCATGAGTCGGGCAGCGCTTCGCAATATTCATGAAAATCTTTTCTGGGCATTTTTTTATAATGTGATCGGCATTCCGCTCGCAGCGGGAATCTGGATTCCTATCTTCGGGTGGAAATTAAATCCGATGTTCGGGTCAGCGGCAATGAGTCTGTCAAGCGTATGTGTTGTAAGCAACGCCCTGAGGCTGAATTTGTTTAAATTATATGATGGTTCTAAAGATAGAAAAAGAAGTCAAAAAAACAAGAAAAATTCTGAAGAAGAAAAGGAGAATAAAACAATGAAAAAAGTAATGAAAATCGAAGGAATGATGTGCGGACACTGCGAGGCGAGAGTGAAAAAGGTTCTTGAAGCGCTGGATGGAGTGGAACAGGCGGAAGTCAGTCATGAAACCGGCACGGCAGTTGTTGAAATGACAGAAGAGGTTGCTGACGAAGTACTTAAAAAGGCAGTGGAAGATCAGGATTATAAAGTGTTGGGGATTGACTTCTGACAATTTGAATAGTAATATAGGTATGTAGCTATCCATTTGAAGAACGGATTTCTGAAAAGTGGGTAGCTTTTTTAACGAGCATCGTTCTTTTAAAAAGAACGGAATAAAAGGAGGAAAAACAATGAAGAAGAAAATGCTCAGCGCATTCTTGTGTGCAGCTATGGCAGTCACTCTCGTTGCAGGGTGCGGAGCTCCGGCGGCAGACGCAGGCAAAGACAAAGGAGGAGACTCCAAAAAAGAGGCGTCGGAAGGAATTCCGAAAGATGAAATCAAGGTAGGATTTGTACATATTTCCGATCCGAGCGATATGGGATATACATACAATCATGATCTGGGAACAAAGGAAATGCAGAAAGAACTGGGATTGAGCGATGACCAGATCATCAACAAATATAATGTGCCGGAAGATGCAGAATGTGATACAGCTCTTAGAGAACTCGTAGAAGCAGGATGCAACATTATCTTTGCAACAAGCTTCGGGTTTGAAGACTATGTGAAAGAAGTAGCCGCAGAGTATCCGGACATCCAGTTCTGTCATGCGACAGGATTCCAGGCATCGGATTCAGGACTGGATAACTTCCATAATTATTTTGCGTCTATTTATGAGGGACGTTATCTGGCAGGTATTGCGGCAGGACTTAAGACAGAAACAAATAAACTCGGCTACGTAGCGGCACATCCGTTTGCAGAGGTTATCAGCGGATATACAGCGTTCTATCTTGGAGCAAAAAGTGTGAATCCTGATGTAACAATGGATATTATGTATACAAATTCATGGAATGATCCGACAATCGAGTCTCAGGTTGCAAAAGCTCTTATCGACCGCGGATGCGATGTGATCTCCCAGCATTCGGATTCTACAGCTCCGGCAACGACAGCTGAGGATAATGGAGTATGGCAGGTTGGATATAATAATGATATGATTGCCGCTGCACCGAATGCATCTTTAGTTTCTCCTCGTATTGACTGGGGAATTTATGTGACAGAAGCTGTTCAGGCAGTGATCGACGGAAAAGAAATTCCGGCTGACTGGTGCAAAGGATATGCCGACGGAGCCGTTTATTTGTCTCCATTGAATGAGAAGATCGCAGCAGAGGGAACGCAGGAGGCGATCGATAAAGCGGCGGAAGCGCTGAAAAACGGAGAACTTTTTGTATTCGGCGGTCCGCTTAAAGGAGTAAGTCCGGACGGAGAGAAGATTGAAGTTGCAGAGGGAGATCATTTCCCGGAACAGGAAGAGGCTTCTGCACCGTCATGGCAGTATATTATCGAGGGATGTAACGTAGTTCAGTAATTGTATAAAGTAATTCTAAAAAATAAATCCGAAAGAAGATATCTTCGGAAAATGAAAACAGAGCCGTCTTCGGACGGCTTTGTTTATAACATTAAATGTTTTTTAAGCGGAATACCGCTTTGTTCTATGAGGATTTCATGAGGAAATGAGAAAGATACGGCAGGAGAGAAGAAGGAGGAAAAAAATTTGGGAGAAGCAGCGCAGTATGCAATAAAAATGCATCATGTAACGAAAACATTCGGTAAAGTCGTTGCCAATAAAAATGTAGATCTTGAACTGAAAACAGGGGAGATCCTTGCGCTTCTCGGTGAAAACGGAAGTGGAAAAACAACATTGATGAACATGTTGTCAGGAATTTATTTTCCGGATTACGGAGAGATTTATGTAAAAGGGAAGGAGGTAACGATTCGTTCCCCGAAGGATTCTTTTACTCTCGGAATCGGAATGATCCATCAGCATTTTAAGCTTGTGGATGTGTTGACGGCAGCGGAAAATATCGTGTTGGGATTGGAAGGGAAAACGGTGTTAAAACGCCGTGAGATCAATCGGAAAGTAGCAGAATTAGCACAAAAATATGGCTTTGATCTTGATCCGACAAAGAAAGTTTACAATATGTCGGTTTCTGAAAAACAAACGGTGGAAATATTAAAAGTGCTGTACAAAGGCGCGGATATTTTGATTTTAGACGAACCTACGGCGGTTCTTACTCCTCAGGAAACGGAAAAGCTGTTTGCTGTTTTGAAAAACATGAAAAAACACGGGAAATCGATCATCATCATTACACATAAATTAAATGAAGTAATGGCGATATCAGATCGTGTTGCGATCTTGCGAAAGGGAGAATATATCGGAGTTGTGGAAACTTCGGAAACCGATCCGGATCAACTTACGGAAATGATGGTCGGCCGGCCGATCAGTCTTGAGATTGAAAGACCGGAAGTAAAACGGGGCGGAAAACGTCTTCGGGTGATCGATCTTACCTGTTTGAGCGGAGACGGAGTGAAGGCTCTTGATAATGTTTCGTTTGATGCTTATGCAGGAGAGATACTGGGAATCGCCGGAATTGCAGGAAGCGGACAAAAAGAACTGTGCGAGACGATTGCGGGACTTTATCCTTCTGTCGGGGGATCTGTTTTGTATTCTGAATCATCAGAAAACGGGGCGGTAAAAGAACGTATTTTAGGATTAAGCCCGGATGAAATCGCCAAAAAAGGAATTTCAATGGCATTTGTTCCGGAAGATCGTCTTGGAATGGGTCTTGTTGCCGGAATGGATATGACAGATAATGTCATGCTTAGAAGTTATAAGTCGAACAAAGGTATTTTTGTAGATCGGAAAAGTCCGAGAGATCTTGCGGAAAAACTGATTAAGGAATTAGAAATCGTAACTCCGGGCGTGGAAACTCCGGTAGGAAGACTTTCGGGAGGTAATGTGCAGAAAGTTCTTTTAGGAAGAGAGATAGCCTGTCAGCCGTCGGTTCTGATTGTCGCATATCCGGTAAGAGGTCTTGATATCAATGCGTCTTACAGAATCTATGATCTTTTGAACGAACAGAAGAAAAAGGGAGTTGCGGTTGTATTTATCGGAGAAGATCTTGATGTGCTTATGCAGCTTTCGGACCGCATCATGGTTATGTGCGGAGGAAAGGTAAGCGGTATTGTCGATCCGAGAAAAGTGACAAAAGAAGAAATCGGATTAATGATGATCCGTACAGAACAAGATGGAGAAAAAGAGGAGGTGACAGAATGAGTTCCAATGTGACACATGCGAAAGAGCCTTTGTTCCGAATGGTAAAAAGAGATGCGATTCCTCAGAAAAAAGCGTGGATGATCCGTGCGGCTGCTTTTCTTTTATCTTTGGCTACGGGCGCTGTCGTGATCATGATGCTCGGACATAATCCGTTTTCGGTATATATTTCCATGATAAAGGGAGCATGGGGAACGAAGACTGTTTCTTATGAGACGATTAAGATCGCAATTCCGCTTCTTATCACGGCGATCGGAATTTCTTTTGCGTTCAAAATGAAATTCTGGAATATAGGGGCGGAAGGACAGATTTTGGTAGGTGCAGTTGCGGCAGGTGCGTTTGGTCTTTTTACTGCTCATATTTTTCCGAAGATCCCACTTGTAATTCTTATGATGCTGGCGGCGATCGTAGCGGGCGGTTTGTACGGTTTGCTCCCGGCTGTCTGCAAGGCGAAGTGGGGAACAAATGAGACGTTGTTTACACTGATGTTAAATTATATTGCTCTGGCATTTATCAAATATCTTATGAACGGCCCGTGGAAAGATCCGGGAAGCAGCTATCCGAAAATAGCGATGCTTGTTCCGGGAGCGCGTTTGACAAAAGTATTCGGAGTGCACTGGGGATGGATCTTAGCGCTTATTCTCGTTGTCGTATCTTATATTTATTTTAATAAGACGAAACAAGGCTATGAAATTGCTGTTGTAGGTGAAAGCAATAATACTGCCAGATATGCGGGAATCAATGTGGGACGGGTATTCCGCAGAACGATGTTTTTATCCGGAGCGCTTTGCGGACTTGTCGGAATGCTTCAGTTTGCGGGATCGGACTTTACGATTACGGAAGGAACTGCAGGCGGCGTCGGATTTACGGCCATTACAGTTGCATGGCTCGCAAAAATGAATCCGGCGGGAATGTTGGTTGTATCAGTATTTATCGCGATGCTTGAGCGAGGGGCGAACGCAATTCAGACACAGTTTAAAATTCCGGCATCTGCGGCCGATCTGTTGATTGGTATTATTTTGTTCTTTATGCTCGGATGTGAGTTTTTTATCACATATAAGTTGATCGGAAGAGGAAAGGAGGAACATCATGCTTAATACGTTGAATGGATTATTTATTGCGGCAGTATTGGCCGGAACGCCGCTTCTTTTAGGAGCGCTCGGTGAAATACTGACAGAAAAATCAGGAAACTTAAATCTTGGTGTAGAGGGAATGATGTTCATGGGGGCGATCACGGGACTGGCAGGTTCGTATTATTATGAACAGGCAGTGATCGGTTCGGGCGGGAACCCGAACGGAGCGGTTTCTTCTGTCATAGCTCTTCTTACTTCTTTTGCGGCGGGTTCTCTTGGGGCACTGATCTACAGTTTTTTGACGATTACGCTCCGGGCAAATCAAAATGTAACAGGTCTGACATTAACAATTTTCGGAACCGGTTTCGGAAATTTTTTCGGAGAGTATATCGGACAGAAGGCCGGCGGTTATGTGGCGGTATCTGAAGTGACGAAGAAAGCATTTTCAGGGATTGATATCCCGGTTTTGTCAGATATCCCGGTGCTTGGTCCTCTTTTATTCCGGTATAACTGGGTCGTTTATTTTGCAATCGCGGCAGCGCTTTTTATGACATGGTTTTTTAATCGTACAAGAGTGGGACTGAATCTTCGTGCTGTCGGGGAAGATCCGGCAACTGCGGATGCGGCGGGTATCAATACGACGGTATATAAATATATGGCGACTGTGATCGGCGGAGGGATCTGCGGAATCGGTGGTATGTATATGAGCATGGTTACAACATCAGGCGTATGGGTGCATAACTGTGTCAGCGGGTATGGATGGCTTGCGGTAGCGCTTGTTATTTTTGCAACATGGAGTCCTGCAAGAGGAATGCTTGTGGCGCTTGTATTCGGCGGTCTTACGATCATGCGTATGTATATTAATATTCCCGGACTTCCGGCTCAGATTTATGATATGTTCCCGTACATTGCTACGATACTTGTTCTTGTGATCACAAGTATGCGCAGAAGTAAGGAGCATGCACAGCCAAAGAGCTGCGGACTGAATTATTTCCGCGAGGAAAGATAAAGGGATTCGTATATGAATATTTTATTCAGCTATGCATAGTGATTTCCGATGACGGTAATGGGTTTTGATATGTTTTCGGAAAAGTGCATAGCTGAATTTTTGTATAAGCGACGGGTCAAAGTCGGGGTGTGACCGAGATCTTGGCGAATGTTTATAATACCGGAATGTGCTTTTGGAACTTCCGGTAATTGTTTTATGTACGGTTGTTCTGGCTGTGGAAGCTGCGCAATGATAACTGTCATGGGATTGTGGGAGGCATAGAAATATGATATCCTAAATGAAAATTTATTGTATGAAGGCTGATCGGCATTTTGGGGTTATACCGTGCTGAAAAATATTCGGATATATTATTCGCAAAAATAGTGTTGACAATTTAAAGAGGGTATAATACTATAATAGCAGAAGCGAACAACTGTTCGATACTAAAAATCGTTATACAGAAGGAGATATTTTATTATGGCGGGAAATGATGAAAAGAAAAAAGCGCTGGATGCGGCGATAGCAAAACTTGAGAAGGATTTTGGAAAGGGCGCGGTGATGAAACTCGGAGAATCAGGAGCTCATGTTGCGGTAGAGACAGTTCCTACAGGCTGTTTGAGTCTTGATATTGCGCTTGGATTGGGCGGAGTTCCGAAAGGACGCGTGATTGAAGTTTACGGACCTGAGTCCAGCGGTAAGACAACGGTTGCGCTTCATATGATTGCGGAAGTGCAGAAACGCGGCGGTATTGCGGGATTTATTGATGCGGAACATGCGTTGGATCCGGTCTATGCAAAGAATATAGGAGTGGATATTGACGAACTATATATTTCCCAACCGGACAGCGGTGATCAGGCTTTGGAGATTGCAGAGCAACTGATACGCTCTTCTGCCGTAGATATTGTTGTTATCGATTCAGTTGCAGCGTTGACTCCTAAGGCTGAGTTAGAAGGAGATATGGGAGAATCTAAAATGGGATTAC
>OHIZ01000667.1_pt1 | contig 11872 bp, 9 predicted proteins | sample 1568501 | NCBI WGS metagenome assembly OHIZ01 (sample SAMEA3879544, study PRJEB24766) | human gut metagenome | biome: human-associated habitat; feature: feces | place: USA | collected 1985/1987 | reverse complement strand
TGAAGATGGAAGGCGGAGAAGAAATCATCGATACGGTGAGACGCATTGTCGGTGCAGGTATTCCGGTGATGGGACATTTGGGATTAATGCCGCAGTCTATCAACAAATACGGAACCTATACCGTGCGCGCCAAAGATGATGCCGAAGCGGAGAAATTGATTCGTGACGCTCATTTGCTGGAAGAAGCAGGTTGTTTCGCTATTGTTCTTGAAAAGATTCCCGCAACCCTTGCAGAACGTGTAGCCGGTGAGTTGACTATACCTATTATTGGTATCGGTGCCGGTGGACATGTAGATGGCCAGGTGTTGGTGATTCAGGATATGTTGGGCATGAATAATGGTTTCCGTCCCCGTTTCTTGCGTCGTTATGCCGATTTGTACACAGTGATGACCGATGCTATCAGTCGTTATGTGTCCGACGTTAAGAACTGCTACTTCCCCAACGAGAAGGAACAATATTAAAGCAATATATGGCAGTTACATTGTGGACAGCACATTTTATACGGATATGTATAGCTAATTTGCTGTTGTTTGTGTCCTTGTATGTGTTATTTCCGGTACTCTCCGTTGAGATGGCAGACCGTCTCGGAGTGCCGGTGGCACAGACAGGAGTAATCTTTCTTTTTTTTACATTGGGAATGTTCCTGATCGGTCCTTTCCATGCCTATTTGGTGGACGCTTACAAACGGAAGCACGTATGTATATATGCTTTCGCTCTTATGGTGGCAGCGACGGTAGGCTATGCGTTTGTGACGAACCTTACGGAACTTATCCTGCTAAGCACTGTACAAGGATTGGCGTTCGGTGTAGCCACTACTGCGAGTATCACGTTGGCTATCGACATCACCAACTCTACGCTCCGTAGCGCAGGGAATGTCAGTTTTTCGTGGGTAGCCCGTTTGGGAATGATTCTAGGTATCGTTCTCGGAGTTTGGCTTTATCAGAGTTATCCAATCCGGAATTTGCTGTATGTATCCGTTATTGCCGGAGTGTTAGGGATTCTTGTCGTATCGGGAATATATGTACCTTTCCGTGCACCGATTGTCACTAGACTTTATTCTTTTGACCGTTTTCTACTGTTGCGTAGTTGGATTCCGGCTATTAATATGATTCTGATTACGTTTGTTCCGGGATTGCTGATGCCTCTTGTACATCCTTTCCTGAATGATTCCATATTGGGAAACACAGGTGTTTCAGTGCCTTTCTTTGTAGGAGTGGGGGGCGGTTACTTGGTATCTCTCTTGCTTGCTCGTCTCTTTTTCTTGAAAGAAAAAACATTGAGACTGGTAATTATGGGGCTTGGACTAGAGATTCTTGCCATATCATTGTTGAATAGTACTCCGATAGGCGTTTCTTCCATGCTCCTGGGACTTGGATTAGGTTTTGTCATGCCGGAGTTCCTGATTATGTTCGTGAAGCTATCCCATCATTGTCAACGGGGAACTGCAAATACCACTCATTTATTGGCTAGTGAAATGGGGATTTCTTTAGGTATCGCAGCTGCCTGCTGTATGGAGTTGGATACAGACAAAATGCTTCATATCGGTCAGATAGCAGCTTCGATAGCTTTGATATTCTTTGTTTTGGTGACTTATCCTTATTATAAAAGGAAGAAAGTGCGATAGAATTCTTCACCACAGATTAACACAGATTTTCACAAATTAAAGAAAGAAAAGGCAAAATGCAGGATTGTGAAATTAATGCAATTTATTTTGAACTCAGTCCCTTCGGAGCGGCTATACTGTATCTTGTCTTTTTAATCTGTGAGAATCTGTGTTAATCTGTGGTGAAAAAAATTAGTTCCGGCTCACTTGTTTCACTCCTTTTATGGTTCTTAGCTTTTTGATTAGCGCTTCCAGGCGACCTGTATCTCCAACCATGACCGTTAGTGTACCGGAGAACAGTCCATCGTTTGAATCGATTCCTATGGAGCGTAGTGTGATTCCATTTTCCTTAGATATGATAGAAGTAATATTCGTCACAATGCCGATATCATCGTGCCCTACAACGCGCAGCGTAATGGGATACTGTGTCCCTTCCGATTTGCCTGCCCAACGGGCTTTCACAATTCGATAACCAAAACGTTCACGCATCTGATTGGCGTTCGGGCAGTCTGCCCGGTGAATCTTTATCCCGCCGCTTACCGTTACGAAACCGAATACATCATCGCCATAGATAGGGTTACAACATTTCGCCAATTTGAATTCTAATCCTTTTAGATTCTGGTCGATTACGAGCACATCCTCTTTGGAGGTAGTCTCTTCCTGTACCGCTTGCAGGTTGTACCCTTCAGCACTGCGGTAGACTATTTCGTCGCGCGTGTCGTTGTCCCGTTTCTGCTGCTCCACATATTTGTCCAGAATCTCGTTTACATCCAGCGCACCATCAGCGATCTTTTGATAGAACTCCGTCACGTTTTTAAAGCCCAAACGCTTGATGAGGCGCATCATGGTCGCTTCATCATATTCCAGTTTGCGGTTTTTGAATTTTCGTTCAAGTGTTTCCTTTGCAAAGTCATGTTGGCGTGCCACCATTTCTTTGAGCGCCTGCCGTATCTTCGTGCGGGCTTTGGAGGTAGTTACGATGTTCAGCCAGTCCTGTTTCGGAGTTTGGGTATTTGAAGTCATGATTTCCACCTGGTCGCCACTGTTCAACTTCTGCTTCAGTTGGACATTTTTGCCGTTTACTTTAGCGCCGATACATTTGCATCCCAGTTTGCTATGGATATGAAAGGCAAAGTCGAGTACCGTAGCCCCTTTTGCCAACTTGAACAAATCCCCTTTAGGAGTGAACACGAAAACCTCGTCTTCGTAAAGATCCATCTTGAACTGATCCATCATCTTCATTGAGTCGTTGTCTGCATTCTCCAACGCCTCCCGTACCGAAGTCAGCCATTCGTCCAGGCCCGTTTCTCCTTTGATACCTTTATATCTCCAGTGCGCGGCCAGTCCCCGTTCGGCAATCTCATCCATGCGGCGGGTACGTATCTGCACTTCCACCCATTTCCCTTCCGGTCCCATTACGGTGATATGCAATGACTCGTAACCGTTGCTTTTCGGAATCGACAGCCAGTCGCGCAGACGCTTCGGGTTAGGCTGATACATATCCGTCACGATAGAATATACCTGCCAGCATTCCTGCTTTTCTTTTGCCGGGTCAGGTTCCGAATCCAGGATAATGCGGATAGCGAACAGATCATAAATACCCTCAAACGGGGTTTTCTGCTTCTGTATCTTGTTCCATATCGAATGAATGGATTTGGTACGTCCCTTGATGTCGAACTTCAAGCCCGCTTCCGTCACTTTCTTCTTGATTGGTTCGATAAAGGCAGCGATATACTTGTCGCGTGACGCCTTCGTCTCGTTCAACTTATCCTTTATAAAATAATAAGTATCCCGTTGTGTGTATTTCAGCGATAAGTCTTCTAATTCCGATTTCAGCTTATAGAGCCCTAGCTTATGTGCCAACGGAGCATACAAATAAGCAGCCTCGTTGGCTACCTTTATCCGGTCTTCCTCGTTTCCCGTATCCTTGATTTGGCGCATTACATTCACACGGTCGGCTATCATAATCAGGATCACACGCATATCTTCGGCAAAGGAGAGCAGAAGGTTACGGAAATTCTCCGACTCTATTGCCGGGCTCTTCGCATACAACTCGTTCGTTTTCACCAATCCCTTGATGATACTTGCCACATCCTCTCCGTATTCCACGCTTACCTCGTCGATAGACAGAATATGCGTTTTTACAATTTCGTGCAGCATGATACCGATAAGGCACGAACCTTTCATTCCGATTTCTTCGGCTACGATGACTGCCGTTTGCAGATCTTTGATAACGGGATTCATCCCGAAGTTATTGCGTTGCAGCCCGTTATATTGGGCAGCTTTGATAAGATGATTCTTTAATTTTTGGCAATCCTTCCAGGAAATACTGTCTCCGGCAGATTGCATCAAGTGCCGATAGAGTGAAAAAAGCTCCTTTTTTTCCTCTGATGTAAAAAAGTCGTTCATATTCAATTTTGTTAATTCGATGTAAAATTACTTTTTTTATTGGTTATTCGGCAAGAAGTAAATAACATTTTGTATTTTTGGGCATCAATTAATAAAATTAGATATTATGATAACGACACAGGACAAAGAGTTGCTTGCCAAGAAAGGCATTACGGAAGCGCAAATAGCAGAGCAACTGGCTTGCTTCCAGACAGGTTTCCCTTATCTGAAACTGGATGCGGCTGCTTCCATTGAAAGAGGTATATTGGCTCCCAATGCAGAAGAACAGAAAGCTTATCTGGTAGCGTGGGACGCATATACAAACACGGATAAGACAATTGTGAAGTTCGTACCGGCTTCGGGTGCTGCAAGTCGTATGTTCAAGAACCTATTCGAGTTCCTTTCTGCTGATTATGACAAACCGACAACCAAGTTTGAACAAGCATTCTTTGCCGGTATCAAGGATTTTGCTTTTTATGACGATCTCGATGCAGCTTGCCGACGCATTACCGGGAAGAATATCGCCGGGTTGATGGAAGAAGGCAATTATAAAGCTGTGGTATCCGCATTGCTCGAAACTGCCGGCTTGAATTATGGTGCACTGCCGAAAGGTCTGCTCAAATTCCATAAATATCCCGAAGGCGCACGCACTCCATTAGAGGAACATTTGGCTGAAGGCGCCATGTATGCAGCCGGAAAGAGTGGCAAAGTGAACGTACATTTTACCGTGTCTGCCGAACACCGCGAACTTTTCAAGAAACTGGTGGAAGAGAAAGCCGGTGAGTTTGCCAAACGTTATGGAGTGGATTATAATATCACCTTCTCCGAACAGAAGCCGAGTACCGATACGATTGCCGCTGATATGGACAACCAGCCGTTCCGTGATAACGGCAAACTCTTGTTCCGTCCGGGTGGTCATGGAGCATTGATCGAGAATCTGAACGATCTCGATGCGGATGTTATCTTCATCAAGAACATCGACAATGTAGTTCCCGATAAACTGAAAGCGGACACCGTTACTTATAAAAAACTGATTGCCGGTGTACTCGTTACCTTACAGAAACAGGCATTCGAATATCTCGAACTGCTCGACAGCGGAAAATATACGCACGAACAGATGATGGAAATGCTGCAATTCTTGCAAAAGAAACTTTTTTGCAAGAATCCGGAAACGAAAGATCTCGAAGATTCAGTGCTTGCTATTTACTTGAAGAACAAATTGAACCGTCCAATGCGCGTTTGCGGAATGGTGAAGAATGTGGGTGAACCGGGTGGCGGTCCGTTCCTGGCATACAACAGTGACGGAACGATCTCTCTTCAAATTCTTGAGAGCTCGCAGATCGACATGAACGATCCGCAGAAAAAGGAAATGTTCGAGAAGGGTACGCACTTCAATCCGGTGGACTTGGTATGTGCCGTACGTGATTATAAAGGTCATAAGTTCGATTTGGTGAAATACGTAGACAAGGCGACCGGCTTTATCTCTTACAAGTCGAAAAACGGCAAGGAGCTGAAAGCTCTTGAACTTCCCGGTTTGTGGAATGGTGCGATGAGTGATTGGAACACTGTTTTTGTAGAAGTGCCGCTTTCCACTTTCAACCCGGTAAAAACAGTGAACGACCTGTTGCGTGAGCAACATCAGTAATTTATTCACATAGAGGACACAAAGGACACTGAGTTTTTTCGGTAAGGTAAGACCGGAAGCAATGGAATCAATTGCATTAATCCGGTGAAAAAGTTCTATAAAATTTCTATAAAATCTCAGTGTCCTCTGTGCCCTCTGTGGTGAAACTTAAAAAAGAGTGTTTAGAATGAATCAAATAGAGAAGATCATCGATATTGCTACTTGGAACAGAAGAGAACATTACGAACATTTCAGTGCTTTTGACGATCCGTTTTTCGGAGTGACCGTTCAGGTAGACTGTACGCGCACGTATCAGGAAGCCAAAGCCAAAGGTATATCCTTTTCCCTGTTAGTCCTCCACCGGATAACGACTGCCGCTGCTGCGGTAGAAGAATTCCGTTACCGCATCGAAGGCGATAAAGTGGTGTGCTATGACAGCCTTCTGCCCGAAGCCACTGTAAGTCGTGCCGACCATACTTTATCCGCCGGGCAAAAGCAGAGATGGAACGTTTGCAAGCCACTACGGGACTCAACAAGGGAGGTACTTTCCATCCCAATGCCATACATTATTCGGCAGTGCCGTGGCTCTCATTTACCGACATGAAGCACCCCACTAATATGCGCTCGGGCGACAGTGTCCCCAAAATCTCCACCGGAAAGTATTTCCGCAACGGAGAAAGACTGATGATGCCCGTTTCCGTAACTTGCCATCATGGATTGATGGACGGCTATCATGTGGCACAGTTTATTGAGAAGCTCCATTTGTAACTTCCGTTCAGAAAAGACTAACCAGACTATTTATGAGAGTGAAGATACCCGGATGGGAAATCGTTGTAATCTGTTCCGCCTTGCTTTTCCCTTTTACTTCGCTTTGTGCGCAGGAGGCAGACCAACCTTTCATTCACCGGTTGGGGATAGAGGCGCGGCCACAATACGTATTCCCCACCAATCCTTTCCTGCAAGGTGAGAACGAACGGTGGAAACCCATCCAGAGTTCATTTGCCGCTCATCTGAAATATTCTTTCAAGTATCGTCCCAACACCTGTGCTGACCGCATCTATGGCGGAGCCTATCAAGGTTTCGGCTTGGCCTTCACCACTTTTGGCGATAAAAAGCAGTTGGGTGATCCGATGACGTTCTACGTCTTTCAAGGTGCACGCATTGCCCGTTTCCATCCCCGCCTTTCACTCAATTACGAATGGAACTTCGGTATCTCTGCCAGATGGCAGCCTTATGACAACGATTACAATTCCTACAACGGAGCCGTAGGCTCACGGGTGAATGCCTACCTCAACGCAGGTATCTACCTTAACTGGTCGCTTTCCCGTTATTTCGACTTTATCATCGGCGGAGACTTCACGCATTTCTCCAACGGCAACACCAAGTTTCCTAATGCAGGTGTCAACACCACCGGAGCGAAAATCGGACTGGTGTACAACTTCAACCGGGAAGAAGCCGACCTCACTAAATCATTGGTTCATCCCTACGTTCCCCGTTTTCCGCGACACATCAGTTATGACCTTGTGTTGTTCGGCTCGTGGCGCCGCAAAGGTGTCTATGTAGGCGAGAAACAGATTGCATCACCGGGCAGCTATCCTGTAGCGGGATTCAACTTTGCTCCGATGTATAACCTCAACTATAAGTTGCGTTTCGGGATTTCGCTGGATGGTGTCTATGACGGTAGTGCCAATGTATACACCGAAGATGCGCTGGTGGAGTACGATGCAGGCAGCGGTTCCTCCCGTCGTAAATTTCTTGTGCCGGGCATCCAGCATCAGCTTGCGTTGGGACTTTCCGGACGGGCCGAATACGTGATGCCGTTTTTTACCATCGGTGTCGGCTTGGGAACGAATGTGCTGGGGCGTGGCGATTTACGCGGACTGTATCAGGTCTTTGCGTTGAAGATCAATGTCACCCGGAATTCATTCCTTCACATTGGCTACAATCTCCAGAATTTCCAGACCCCTAATTATCTGATGCTCGGTCTTGGTTTCCGTTTTAATAATAAATATCCTAAAGTACGTCATTAACTCCCAATACACCATTCCCCCAAATGGAAAATATCATTCGTAAAATCGAGCAAATCTATCCGGTTTCCGATGAAGCACTTCAGGCGCTTCAGGCGAATATGGAATTAAGGTATTATCCCAAAGATACCCGTATCGTTCAGTCAGGTGTCACAGACCGTCTGGTTTATTTTATTGAAGAGGGTATCACCCGTTCCGTATTCCACCACAACGGAGAGGACACCACTACGTGGTTCAGTCAGGAGGGCGACGTTACGTTCGGCATGGATTCGCTCTACTATCAGCAACCATCGGTAGAAAGCGTTGAAACGCTTTCCGATTGCAAAATCTACGTCATCCACATCGACAAGCTGAATGCCCTTTACGAAACATATATCGACATAGCTAACTGGGGAAGAATCCTGCATCAGAATGTGAATAAGGAGCTTAGCCATATGTTTGTGGAGCGCCTTCAACTTTCGCCCAAAGAACGTTACGAACAGTTCAACCGTCGCTATCCCGGACTGATAAACCGGGTGAAACTGAAATATGTGGCTGCCTTTCTGGGCATTTCCATCTATACCCTTAGCCGGGTACGTGCTAAAAAATAGCGATTAGCCGGGCTTTTTTGCTTTAGAGCAAAGAAACTTCGTAGCGCAAACCGTATCTTTGCCCTCTGAAAATACTAACTTACTAATAGAAAAACAAATGTCGAACATTTCTGCTTCAGCCTTTTCAGATACCAAGGCTCATTATGAACTTCTTGACGGACTTCGCGGTGTGGCAGCTCTTATGGTGATATGGTATCACGTATTCGAGGGCTTCGCTTTTGCCGGTAATAGTGCTATTGAAACTCTGAATCACGGATATTTAGCCGTGGATTTCTTTTTTATCCTTTCGGGTTTTGTGATCGGTTACGCTTACGATGACCGTTGGGGTAAGAGTCTCACCATGAAAGATTTCTTTAAACGCCGGTTGATACGTCTTCATCCTATGGTTGTTCTGGGGGCTGTTCTGGGAGCTATCACGTTCTGCATTCAGGGTTCTGTGCAATGGGATGGAACGCACGTTGCCATATCCATGGTGATGTTGTCTCTTCTTTGCACGGTATTTTTCATTCCTGCCATGCCGGGTGCGGGCTATGAGGTTCGTGGCAATGGCGAGATGTTTCCGTTGAACGGGCCGTGCTGGTCGTTGTTTTTCGAGTATATAGGCAATATCCTTTATGCGTTATTCATTCGCCGTCTGTCTAATAAGGCGTTGGCTGTGATGGTGGTATTGCTGGGGGTGGCGTTGACGTTGTTCGCCATCTTTGATGTCTCCACTTATGGAAACATTGGGGTAGGATGGACGTTGGATGGCGTGAACTTTCTGGGCGGATCATTGAGAATGCTTTTCCCTTTCTCTTTAGGTATGCTTTTATCCCGCAACTTCAAACCTGTGAAAGTGAAAGGCGCTTTCTGGATATGTACCCTTGCATTGATTGCCCTGTTTTCCGTTCCTTATTTGGAGGGTGCAGAGCCGGTTTGTACGAACGGTGTGTATGAAGCGTTTTGCATTGTCGTTGCTTTCCCTATCCTTGTGTGGCTGGGTGCGTCGGGAAGTACGACGGATAAGCAGTCAACGCAGATATGTAAGTTCTTGGGAGATATATCTTATCCGATCTACGTGATACACTATCCGTTGATGTATCTGTTCTATGCATGGCTGATTAAGAATCAACTCTATACGCTGGGTGAGACTTGGCAGGTAGCTTTATGTGTTTATGCATTGTGTATTGTACTAGCTTATCTAAGCTTGAAATTCTATGACGAACCTTTACGTAAGTATTTGGCAAAGCGTTTTTTGAGCAAGAAACGATAGGCGGTAGTTTTTTATAGAGAAAATAAAAAGAGGGTATCCGTTGACACCCTCTTTTTATTTTCTCTATTATTCTTCTAATTCTCCATGATTCCTTATTTTCCTTCCGGTTTTAATAAACCTCTACTTTCTCGGCAATTCTCTTGGCCTTATTACGCAGGGCATCCAAATCGGCATTCAGCGGAGCATAGCAAAGCACTACTCCCATGCGGCGGTTGACGCGGGTAAACGGTTTGCCGAATATGCGGAGGTAGGTATCTTCTTCTTTCGTCACTTCTTCCATGCCACGATATTGCGGGCGTTCCTGGCTGGCAATCGGGGAAAGGATCACAGCGCTTGCGCCTATCCGTTCTTGTTTGATGCCGGGAATAGGCAGACCGAGTACGGCACGTAAATGTAGCTCGAACTCATTCAGGTTTTGTGTACCCGCCAATGTCACCATACCAGTATCATGCGGACGAGGAGAAAGTTCGGAGAAATAAACTCCGTTCTCGTGGCTTAGGAAGAACTCAACTCCCCAAAGTCCTGCGCCTGTCAATGCACGGGTTACTTTTTCGGCCATCTCTTCCGCTTCTTTCAAATGGGCGGGATCAATATGTGCGGGCTGGAAACTTTCACGATAATCGCCACCTTTCTGCACGTGTCCGATGGGAGGGCAGAAGAGGGTAGGACCGTTCTTTTGGGTAACGGTGAGCAGGGTGATTTCGCTGTCGAACTTGATAAATTCTTCAATGATAAGCTCACGGATATCGCCACGACTGCCACTGCATCCGTATTCCCAGGCGTGTTCGAGTTCGTCGGCACTCTTCACAAGCGATTGTCCTTTGCCGGAAGAAGACATCAACGGTTTAACGACACAAGGGAAACCGATTTTATCGGCAGCTTCTTTCAGTTCTTCCAGGGTTTTGGCATAGAAGTATTTGGCTGTTTTCAGTCCGAGTTCTTGGGCGGCAAGGTCGCGAATGGCTTTACGGTTCATGGTGAAGTTCACGGCACGAGCACTGGGAACTACCTGAATGCCTTCTTTTTCGAAGTCGTATAAACGTTCTGTGCGAATTGCCTCAATCTCCGGAACGATAATGTCCGGACGATGCTTCTTCACTACGCGTTCCAATTCTTCACCGTTCAGCATATCGAATATTTCAAATTCATCGGCCACTTGCATAGCCGGTGCTCCTGCATAGGAGTCGCAAGCAATGATGTGCTGGCCTTTACGTTGAGCTGAAATTACAAATTCTTTTCCTAGTTCGCCGGAACCGAGTAACAGTATTTTCTTCATCATTTTGAGTGTTTTATATTAGTAGTGCAAAATTACAGTAAAAAATGGATAATATACATATTATCGGCGTATTTAAATTTTTGTTTTATAAATATGATGTGAACTTTAGTGTGGAAATGCAGAATATGGAGAAATGGATAATTGAAAAATAGAGCCCCATCTTTAAACTTTATTAAGGAATATCCGAAAAATGGAATTTATAGTGCTCGAGCACAAAACTAGTTGTTCTTGCCACTATTTTGTAAAATTGCTAATCCGTTGATTTTTAACAAAGAGATAGGAAACTGAATGAGTGTTTTTAGTTTATTGATGAATTATTATCTTCAAGCTTATTTTGGTATTGATTTGTAGTTGGATTTTGTCTAAATTGGTCAATTTGTAGTTATTGTAGGTCTAATAAGTGTTATCGAACAACAAATAATGAAAAAGGAAGAACAATGACACAGAATTGTTTCTACATTTGCGCAGTTGTTTATTTAACTATTTCTAAGGGCAGAAGTTTATCTGATATAGAAAATAGTTGAACAAAAGCTGAACTTAGCTGTTATTATAATAGTGAAACAGGTAAAACGCGAAACGTTCCTTGTCATACTATTTTTTCAATAGGAATAGAGAAGAATAATATAAATAAAAGATTGCTTATGTCACAGATTATCGGACATATCTCGCAGGTGATCGGCCCTGTGGTCGATGTGTACTTTGAAGGTACGGATGCAGAAATGGTGTTACCAAGCATTCATGATGCATTGGAGATAAAGAGGCCAAACGGCAAAATACTGATTGTAGAGGTTCAGCAGCATATCGGTGAAAATACGGTACGTACCGTAGCAATGGACAGTACCGATGGGCTTCAACGCGGCTTAAAGGTATATCCCACCGGAGGTCCCATCACAATGCCGATTGGCGAACAGATTAAAGGACGATTGATGAATGTAGTCGGTGATTCTATTGATGGTATGAAAGGACTCGACCGTGAAGGTGCATATTCCATTCACCGCGACCCCCCTAAGTTTGAAGATTTGACAACTGTGCAGGAAGTACTCTTCACAGGTATCAAGGTAATCGACCTGCTCGAACCGTATGCCAAAGGTGGTAAGATCGGTTTGTTTGGC
>OHIZ01000663.1_pt1 | contig 11939 bp, 8 predicted proteins | sample 1568501 | NCBI WGS metagenome assembly OHIZ01 (sample SAMEA3879544, study PRJEB24766) | human gut metagenome | biome: human-associated habitat; feature: feces | place: USA | collected 1985/1987 | reverse complement strand
AATCCGGTTTATGTCAAAGAGGCGTACACTCTGGGCAAAAAAATTGTCGAGATGGGATTTAAACTTGATTTTGGCTTATCCAATTCAGGTATTATGGGAGCAGTTGCCCGCGGCGTGATGGATGCGTGGAATGAAAAACAACATTGTCCGGCACCTGAATTTCCCATTCAGGGGATTACAACCGAAGAATATTATAAGCTTTATGATTCAGACGATATTATGCTGAAGCATATTAACGTTATTTTTGCGAAAACATTAGAAGAGCGCAAACAAAGGCTGCTGAATGCCGATTTTGTCGTATTTGCTCCGGGTGGCGTCGGAACACTGGATGAGCTTGCGTATGATTGCGTAGCCATGCAGGACGGGTTGCTACAAAGAAAACCTTTTATTCTTTACAATATCAGCGGTTTTTTCCATCATTTGCTTGAATTTCTTAAATCCATTTCCAATAAAGGTTTTTCCGACCCGGTACCGTTTGTCGTTGTTGATAATGATTTTGAACTGGAAGTCGCTTTCAGCCTGCTGAAAAACAAATACGACAAATGTTGTGACGGCGATAAAGTTTATGACAATACCCGACAGCTGGTTTACGAATTGCCCTATTTTATCCGGAAACGGCAAAATTCGGGAAAAGATGTGGTTGATATTATACGCGAAGTATGCAGCATCCGGGGTTTGGGAAATGCTGAAGAAAAAGCCGCCTTAGACAATGAAATTGAAACGGCATATCTGGAAAAAGAAATTGAACGTATGTATGACCGTCTGGCCAAAACAGGAAGAGATACGTCCGTTGTCAGCTATAAATTGTCACGCTTAAAACGAAGACAGGGGAAGTTATAGGCATCTGACAGCCGGAAATATAATTTTGCTATGCAAAAGAAAAAGAGCGGTAACACAGGAAGCAGTGAAAACCATAACATAAACGCTCTGATGCCGTGTTGAATATGTAAATGGCAATCTTTGGAATAGTCAAAGGCTATGCAAGCGTGATGCAACAGGGATAAACTCAGCAAAGTATAATGGAAAGGGCTGAAACCAATTAAAATAATACCGGGTTTTTATCTTTGTTCAGCAAAACATGAGCCGCAGCACGCGCTTCTTTGGTAATTTTTTCTCCGGCAAGCATACGGGCGATTTCTTCAACCTTGCCCGCGGCAGTTAATTTTTCCAGCCTGGTTGTCGTAATGTCATTTTGAGTTGTTTTTTCCACCTTAAAATGTTCACTGCCGAACGCGGCAACCTGCGGGGAATGAGTTACAACCATGACCTGCACCTTTTCCGCCAAACGCGCCAGACGCTCGCCCACCGCTTCTGCCGTAGCGCCGCCGATACCTGTATCTATCTCGTCAAAAATCAGCGTTTCCTGACTGGAAGTCTGCGCAAGGTTTACCTTTAATGCCAGCATAAAACGCGACAGTTCGCCTCCGGAAGCTATCTTATTCAACGCACCCATCGGGGTATTAGGGTTGGTTGATACCTCAAAACAAACGGAATCCCAACCTTTTTCCGACCACTGGCTTTCTTCTTTTGGGATTACGGAAGTTCTGAAAACGGCTTTTTCCATTTTCAGCGGCGGAAGTTCGCGCATAATGCTTTTATCCAGTTTGGCAGCGGTTTTAATGCGCTTTTCGCTTAACTTTGACGCCGCGGCAATATAGGCTTCACGCAAGCGCCTGACCTCTTCCTGCAATTCGCGCAGACTGTCTTCGCCGTTTTGCAGATTTTGCAGGGCAGCAGATAATTCTTCCTGCTTTTCGGGCAGCATATCTATTTCCGTTCGGTGTTTTTTGGCAACGCTGCGCAGCGCAAACAGCCGTGTTTCTATATCTTCTATGCGTTCCACCGCGTCATTGAGGCTGTAAAGTGCCGTTTCCAGGTTTTGCTCAATATCGGCGTATTTGTTATTTACAATTTCGTTGACGCGGGAAATGGCGTTTTGTGCCTTGGCTATACTGTCTAATACAGAGCTGCTGCCATTAAGATAAGCATAAGCGGCGTTCATTTTTTCTATTATCTTTTCGGCATTCATCAGTTCGCTGCGACGGATACGTAAAGTTTCTTCCTCACCTTTTTTTGGTGCCAGCTTGTTTAGTTCCTGCACCCAGTGTTTCAGATTTTCTTCGTCTTCTTTTGCTTTGTTAAGGGCTTCTTCACGACTGCGAAGCGCAGCAGCGGCAGTTTTATAAGCGGAAAAAGCCTCTCTGACAGCTGCAAGCTCTTTCCCGCAAACACCGCAACTGTCCAAAATATCACAATGGGTCGCCGGATTCAGTAATCCCTGATTATCGTGCTGGCCGTGAATTTCTATTAAGCAGCGGCTTAATTCCCGCAACAGCTTTAAGGTGATTATCTGGTCATTAAAGAGTATTTTGCCGCGCCCGTCAGCGGAAATCGTCCGCTTAATGATGATATCGCCGTCCACTTCCAAATCATATTCCGCGGCAATGTCATAAATTTTATTGTCCGGACGGACTTCAAAAACGCCGGTTACGGACAGTTTGTCCGCCCCGGTTCGCACAAGCGACGACTCGGAACGGCTGCCCAGCAAAAGCCCAAGCGAATCCAGCAGAATGGACTTGCCGGCGCCGGTTTCACCGCTCAAAACCGTCAGACCGCCGGAAAAATCTATGTCCAAACTGTCTATCAGGACGACATTTCTTATGGATAGGGTCTTGAGCATCAGTGAAAATCAGTCCTTTGCGATTAACTTTGCAGCCATTGCCGTCCACTTGCCGTCAGGATAGTTGCGGCGCAAGATTTCTTCTTTTTTTACAGCTTCACTGTCCAAGCCCAGCAGCGTATATATTTCTATCTCACGGTACAGAGCTTCTTCTATCTGGCTGGTTGTCTGGTAAACATCTGTTACGGTTGAGAAACGGTTCAATGCGGAAATGTATTCTTTATTTTCCAGATAATAACGCCCGACACTCATTTCATGCCCGGCAAGGTGGTCTTCTATCAACGCCATTTTGGCTTTGGCATCGGCAGCATATTCGCTGTCCGGAAACATCGCGATAACCTGAGAAAAAGTTTCATATGCATCGCGGGTTGCCGACTGTTCTTTTTGAGACGGCGCAATTTGGTCGTAATAGCAGACGCCTTTGAGATAAAAGGCATAGGCAACATCTTTGTTACCGGGATGCAGACGAATATAACGGTCCAGCGCGGCAATGGCATCGTCGTATTTCTCGTCCTTATAATACGAATACGCACTCATCAGCTTGGACTTGGTTGCCCATTTGGAATACGGGTGTTCCATTTCAACCTTATCAAACGTCTCCGCTGCTTTCTGATAAGACGTTTTGTTCAGATAATCGTAAGCTTCGTTATACAGGGTTTCCGCGCTTTTGTCCTCGTCATTGACGGGTTCTTCCGTTGAAGCACAAGCGGAAAGGAACATCAAACCAATGACCGGCAGTACATACAGAATCTTTTTCATCCTCTTTTCCCTCTCTTACAGTATTTCATAATTATCCGCAGAAGCAAACAGCTGTTTCAGGATTTCGTTATTATGATAATGTCCGCTTCTGTTGGCAACAACTTTTGCCAATATATAATACCCCGAAGTATATAAATCACCAATGGTATCCATTACTTTGTGGTTTACACATTCATTCGGCACGCGAAAACCGCCGGGATTCAATATCGTTTCTCCATCCAAAACAACAGCATTGTCCAGCGAACCGCCTTTTATCAGTCCGATTGACTGCAGATAGTCGACCTGATATTTTTCGCAGAAAGTCCGGCATGGCGCAATTTCCGCGGCAAAGACTTCTTTGGTTATGTCTTTATCAAAATTCTGATGTCCGACAATCTTGGAAGGGAACTCTATATCAAAGCAAATGTGCAGAGTCTCTGCCGGCAACAGCGTTATGTTTGCGCCTTTGCCATCTTCAAACCGGACCTCGCGGGAAACTTTCAAAATACGGCGCGGGGCATTTTGAACAGCCAATTCCGCCGATTGCAAAATACGCAGAAATTCGCGGCCGCTGCCGTCAAGAATCGGAACCTCGGGATTATTAACCTTAACCAGCGCATTATCTATGCCGAGGATATAAAAGACCGACATTATATGTTCTATCGTACTGACGATATTTTGCGGAGAGGCACCTAAGCAGGTACAATTCCTTGTATCAACGACATTAGAATACAATGCCGGAATCGTTTCAGCTCCCGCAATATCAGTCCGTTGAAACCGAATGCCGTGATTTTCCGGAGCAGGCTCTATCGTCATTACGGCAGTACAACCGGAGTGCAGTCCTATTCCCTTTATTTCAATAGCATTTTTTAACGTGTGCTGATACTGCATTATTCTCTCCCATAAAAAATCAAAGGTGGTCTGTAAGCCGAGTTCTGTACTTGTCATTTGCTTTACCCGAAGGCAAAGATTCAAAGCGATAGCTATTCATCTGGACCGAATGTCGCCATTCGGTTCGAGCGACCTACCTCTGGAGCAGGGTGGAAACGCCCCATGTAACGGCTTAAAGCCGCCCTCCTAATTTGGTCTTGCGTCGGGCAGGGTTTGCCTTGCCAAAGGATATTACTATCTTTGCGGTGAGCTCTTACCTCGCCTTTTCAACCTTACCAAAATAATTTTGGCGGTAATTTTCTGTGGCACTTTCCCTTAGATTTCTCCAGCCGGACGTTATCCGGTGCCCCGTTTCCATGACGCTCGGACTTTCCTCACCGGAAGAAATCCCGGCGCAGCTATCCAACCACCTTGGTTTTAAGGTTTAACACATATTATTATAAAATCAACGCTTTTGAGGGAAAAATAGAAAAAAATATGCTTTTACAAAAAAAATTTACCTTTTGTTAATTTTTTACTTGTTTTGTTTAAATTTTGTGTTATTTTGTCTACGAATTAAATTCAGGACTAGTGAAACGGAGTTTCTTTAATGACAAACAATAAAATTTTTACGGCAATTTTGGCTTTGGCCTTTATTTTCACGGCAGAAAAAGCAGCTGCCGAATGTGACGGATTTTATCTGGCCGGGCGCGCCGGGTATGCAGAGTATGAAGTTGATGACGACAGAAGCGGAGTCGGAAACAGTTTTTCCCACTATATCGTTGACAAGAAAAGATTTATTGCTTCCGGCGGAATTGGTTACAGACACGAGCATTTCAGAACCGAAATAGAATATATGTGGAGAAAAGCCAACAGCGAAAATATCTCAAGCTATGCAAAAGGAAAATTCAGATCACAATCATACATGTTCATTGTTTATTATGACTTTTTTCCGTATTCTTGGTTTACGCCGTTTGTTGACGCCGGTATCGGCTGGACTAACCATAAGCTGACTATAACAAATAACAGTGTCGGTACCAAGCTTAAGATGGACGATGACAGTTTTACCTGGTCATTGGGTGCCGGTATATCAGCAAAACTGACAAACAGACTGAATCTTGACGTCGGGTACCGCTACTACGATATGGGCGATTTAGACGAATTTAACGGGAAAACAAGCGTAACCGACCAAGAAGTTTACGTTGGCGTCAGATACATTTTATAAGTTTTTTTGTAAATTTTGCTTTTTTATTGCCGCGGCTGGTTCTTATATGCCGCGGCAATTTATTTTGTAGCATAATATACAATATGCTTGCATTATGCCGCTTATAGCTTTAGCCTAATAAGCAGGAAAATTTATGCGGTGCAATATGGAGCAATATAATGGCAAATAAATTATTCGGTACGGACGGTGTCAGAGGCGTTGCCGGTTTCTATCCGATGACGGCGGACTTTGCATTTAACCTGGCAGAAATATTAAGCCAAACGGTGTGCACGGATAAAAAGAAAATAGCCATTGGCAAAGATACGCGCATATCCGGAGATATGATTGAAGCAGCACTAAGCGCCGGATTTACGGCAAACGGAATTGACGTTATTTTACTGGGCATTGTCCCTACACCGTTGGTTACATTGAAAACGCCGGAACTCGGCGTGGATATGTCCTTAATGATTACGGCATCACATAACCCTTATCAAGACAACGGCATAAAGCTTATCGATCAGAGTGGCGACAAATTTTCCGACGACTTTTATGTAAAAATTGAAAAACTCTTAGAACAAAATCATTTAACTGAAAAAACACCGCCAGCATCAAAACAGACGCGTTTCGGAAAAATTTTCAAAAAAGACGAAATTATTGAAGACTATATTGAAAATATGCGCAAAATTGCACCTAATTATAAAGCCCTGCAAGGGCTGCGGGTGGTTATTGACTGCGCAAACGGCGCTTATTCTTATATTCTTCCCCAGACATTCAAGGATTTGGGTGCCGGCATTATTTCAATCAATAATCAGCCGGACGGGTATAACATTAATCAAAACTGCGGTTCCCAGCACACAGAACAGCTGGCTCAAACCGTTAAAGAAGCCCATGCCCATTTTGGCATTGCGGTTGACGGGGACGGCGACCGGGTTATTCTTGTCGATAATACGGGAACGGTTATTGACGGAGACCAACTGCTCTGTTTTTTGGCGCAATATCTAAAAAAACACGGACAACTCAACAATAACACAGTCATCAGTACAGAATGGTCCAATCTGGGACTGGGGGAATATCTGCGTAAAAACGGTTTTATTTATTTTCAAAGCAAGGTCGGGGAAAGATACGTTATTGATTTAATGAAAGAAAAATTTTCCTCGCTAGGCGGAGAACCTGTGGGACATATTGTTCTTTCACAATACGCAAAAAGCGGCGACGCTTTGGCCGTAGCCATTATTTTGGCTTTGGCCTATTTGGAAACCAACAAGCCTATGAATGAAATTTTTCCGATATTCTCCCCCTATCCCTGTTTAATTGAAAATATCCGGTTTTCAACCAAAGAATTTATGCAGCAAAGCCTTGAACATGATGATGTCCAAACAGCCTTAAATGACGCAAAGAAAACTTTGGGCGAAAACAGCAATCTGATTGCGAGAAAATCCGGCACCGAACCGGTTATCAAACTCCGGATTGAAGGAAAGGACGAACAAACGGTTGCCCGGCTTGCGAAACATTTAAAACAACTTATTTTACAATATCAAAAATAATTTTATTCCATGCTTATATTTGAGTTGGCAACACTCTTTTATAAATATGTGTTTATGATAGCCTGAGAATTGCCGCAAACATTTTGCATATTTGCGGCAGCCTTTGAATTATTCGGTTATATCGTTCAGACTATGCAGGTTTTTCTTGATTTTTTCATCTTGGATTGAAAGCTTTTTTATATTTTTTAATCCATTTTCTATTTTATTTTTTACCTGTTTTGCATTTAACTCTTCTTGTTCCTCTTTTTGAGACAAAGCCTGTTTCCACTGAAACACTGCTTCATTTTTACGCCCGCCAAACCAGTATGCATCGCCGAGATGATCACTGATAATAGCATTTTGAGGATTAAGTTCTGATGCCTTTTCCAAATATAAAATGGCGTTATCATAATCTCCGGTTTTAAAATAGACCCATCCAAGACTATCCATTATCACACCATCATTCGGGTCTTTTTCATAAGCTTCCAAAATCATGGCCGCGGCTTTGTCCGTATTCATATTATATTTAAGCCAGCTGTATCCAAGATAGTTGAGCACCTGCGGATGGCGGTTGCTTAATTTCAGAGCTTTTTCAAGACTTTCTTCAGCTTTGCCCCATTCATTGTTTTTATCATAAGAAACTGCCAGCGCATAGTATACCGGCCAATATTTTTCACTCTCATAAAATATGGAATTTATGGCTTTATTGTAATATTTAATAGCATCCGGCTGATTATTGCTTACACGCAAAACATCGCCCAGATTAAACAATACCTGAAAATTGCCAGGATTTTCCCGAAGCAGCCGTTTTAATACTTTTATCGCCTCACTGTATTTTTTCTCGGCAGACAAATTATTGGCTTTTTTCATCTGCGCCGGATAGTACATCTCTGATTTTTTACCAATCGAATCGTAATACTTATTGGCATCATTAAGCATCAACCGTTCTTCAAACAAATCCGCCATAGCTATTTTGGCGATATCATTATCGGGATTAAAATATTCCGAGACAGCCATATAAATCTGGGCATAATCGTGGCCAACCGGCACAGATTTGAATAACAGGGCAATTTCCAAAAAGACTTCCCCCGCCCCTTCGTCAGGAGTATTTACCAGCCGGGAAGATGCCGCGCTGCCCTGGTTTATTTTTTCCCGAAGGCTGGCAAGCATTTCCTTTATATTGCTGGAACCATAATACTTGGCTACTAAATTAAGCGCTTTTTCTTTTTCTCCGTTGCGAACCAGAAAATTTGAAATAATCTGCAACGCCCGGAACGACATATCATTCGCTTTATCATTAATTACGATATCATAATATTTTTGCGCATCTTTCGTTTTACCGAAATATTCGGAAATCAGGCCGCTATGCAGGCTATAGACTGTTTTCATTTCTTCCATGCCTGACAGTTTCTGCAGCTCTGTTACAGCCTGTTCGTAATTGTCTTCTCCGACATAACTCCATGCGTTGAACAACGGAGCAATCAGTTTTTTGTATGTTTTTTCATTTATGCTGTTCAAAGCAACTCGGGAAGACTTATAATCACCATGCTTAAATGCATAAACGGCATTAATAACGTCGATAAAATTATTTTTATCCCCATTTTTGCGGGCTATTCCGGCATATTTTACCGCCTGATCAATTTTCCCCTGTGATGCCAGAATGATATATGTTTTACCGAGTAAATCTTCATTAACCATTCCTTTTTCTATCGTCCGCACATAATAACGCGCCGCATTATCATAATCTTGCCGTATATGGGCAACTCTGCCGGCCAAATAATTGCCGTATGCAGTATCCTTTTGCAAAAGATATGCCTGCTCCTGCTGATATTCGGGCATATTAATAAAATTGCCGGTGCAGGAATTGAATATCCCAATCCCGCTTAACAGGGTGATAATGTAGCTCGCTTTCAACATATGTTTAAAAATTCCCGTAGTTTGCCGTTTCATATTATCAATTTGCTCTTAACTTTAAACTAAATTTATTATATTTGTGTAAATAATTGCTTTATATTGCAATAAAAAGTATAATATATATAATTGGCAGCAATGAATAAACAAATTAACATACGGGAAGCTCTCGACTGGTATTTGTGGGCAGGTGTCAACGAAACCTGCGGCGATTTGCCGTGCCTGACCGGCGAGACCGAAAAGTTTTTCTCTCAGGCTACAATTAAAAGCGTTCCGGCACAAGTTCTTTCAGGCAAACAGGCAAGCGGACAGCCGACCGGCCGGGCAGGAAACCTTTCTTTTTCCGAACCTCGCAGTTTTGCGCCGACGGCTCAGACCATGCAGCCTTATGCTGCTGCTACAAAAAATGCACGCGATATCTGTGCCAAAGCATCTTCTTTGGACGAACTGCGAAATATCGTGCAGAATTTTGACGGCTGCAACCTGAAAAATACGGCAGCTTCCACGGTTTTCGGCGACGGGGCACCTAAAGCAAAACTGTTGCTTATCGGAGAAGCTCCCGGCGCAGATGAAGACCGCATCGGGAGGCCCTTTGTCGGCAGATGCGGAAAATTGTTAGACAAAATGCTGGCCGCAATTCACGTCAACAGGCCTGACTGCTATATTACCAATGTTTTGCCTTGGAGACCGCCGGGGAACAGAACGCCGACCGATGAAGAAATTGCCGTCTGTCTGCCATTTCTTAAGAGACAAATTGAATTGATTGAACCTGATTATTTGTTATTGCTGGGAGGAATTGCCTTAAAATCAGTGATGGATGTATCTGACTCCATTTCCCGGACACGAGGAAAATGGTTGGAATATCAGATTAATGAGAAAAAGAAGGCACATGTTCTTGCAACATACCATCCGTCTTATCTGTTACGAAGTTCCTCACAAAAGTCAAAAGTATGGGTCGATTTGCTGCGTTTAAAGAAAAAGATGGACGAAGAAACAGTTTAATTTATGGCATTAAAATGCCTGATTAAAAGTGCCGAACACTAATCAGTTGACCGTTTTTAGTAATTATGTTCATTTGAAGCTGTCTTTATATTTTGCAATTGCAAGAAACCCGCATTTTTTTATTTGCAATTAATAAAAATTAAACACTCTGTGCGTATGATACAGTCATACATAAGAAGTTATGAGGTTTTAAAATGAAAAAATCGATAAAGTTTCTGGCTGTTTTCCTTTTAGGGGCTGTTATGGCGGCGCCGACAGCACTTCAGGCTGCAGAAAAAGCTCCGGCACCGACGGCTAAGGCCGCGGCAAAATCCGGCGAACCGTCTACCAGGCCTGATGCCGTCATTTTTAAGATTCATGACATCGACCCGGTCTTGGAAGACGGCGTTGTCAAAGGGTGCAATTATATGATTACCCTATACAACAGAACTTCTATTAACTTCAGAACATTTACCGTAAACCTTGACTGGCCGGATGTTGTCGACGAACGTTTTAAATTTGACCGTTATGTCGAGTCCCTGTTGGGTGTAGAAGAGGCGGAAAAACAAAAGTCCCTGTTCAGCAAAGAGGACGCATCAAAACCGGTTCAAACATCAGTAACAGTTAACGCTTTCGGTGCCGACAAACAGATTTCCCTGCGGTCTTATATGGATAATGAAAAGTGTTATCTGATGTTAAGCGATGCACACTACACGGTAACGCCGTGCGATATTGCACGCAATACGGAAACCATCGGCAGTTTTGGAATGAGCGCAGATAAAAGCGATTGCACGGATTTATTCCAATTTGTCAGCACGAAGAATCCGGAATATTTCGGCGAGTTTAAACGCATTTCAGCAACTGAAGAGGCTGCAATGAGCGAATCGGCAGAAAGCCGCGAACTTTCAGACATTGATATGATTATCGGCAAAATCGTCGAAAATATGGGAACATCCGACAAGACGCTGACAAACATCTATTAGAAAAAGTCATTATCGGATATTACAGCAGAATACGGGCGGTTTTCGAAACGGAAGGCTGCCCGAGCTTTAAAAGCATATTTGGCAGAACTTTCGGATGGCGAGCGGTCAGATTACGGAACTGTGTGTTAAAGTTTTTTTACCCCAAATATTTTGCACTGTTTTGCCGAATAAATTTTATACAGGAGACTGAATATGAAAAGAGTTATTTCCAGCATTTACGGTCTGTTTTTGCTTTTTGCGCCGGTACAGCCGATTAACGCACAAGTTTTAGACGGAGAAACTGCGCAAGAGGCTTCTTTTCCGTCTTCAGGAGGATTATCCTTTGATGAAACCGATAAAAACGAAGCTTTGTTTAATGAAATGTTCGGAGACCACCCGGAAATTCGAGAAAATGTTGAAAATATGGGAAACTTTGAGAATACGGCTCAAAAGGCTGCCGAAAAAATAAAGCAAACCGGGGCGACAGCTCCGTCCGCACCAGCAGACGGCATTCTCAAGCCTTTAAACGGAGATATGCTTATCGGAGTCAGCAAAGGCAGCTTTAAAGTCTTTCAGGATATGACAGGGCGGACTAACTGCACTTTCGGCGTTACGTTAAAATCAAATCTTGACCGGGAATTAAAGACTATGGGGCTGCAATTGGTTTATCCGCATCGTGTTTTCGCTTTTATTTTCAGGAACGTTGCCGAAAAAGGCTCTCAGGAACGGTTTATTACGACAACCGGAGACATTTGTTATAATTTGGCGGGCGTGCCGGATATTGAAGTCAATTTGTGCCGGATTAAAAACGCAGCGGACAATGAATGTGCCAAACGCATTAAGTGGAGCAACGATTTAGAATCTCCTGATCCGTCTAAAAATCCATATTAGGAAATAACGATAGTTTAAATACGAATATTCCCCGGAAGATTCAGGGATTTCTAAAAAATATAAAAAAGAAGCCGGAAACGGTTTCTTTTTTTGAGGCAAAAGCTGCAAAAAGCAGGCTCTATGATGTAAAAAGCTTGCAAAAAGTCTAAAAATGTGGTATAGTTTTGTTTAGAAAAATA
>OHIZ01000661.1_pt1 | contig 11948 bp, 13 predicted proteins | sample 1568501 | NCBI WGS metagenome assembly OHIZ01 (sample SAMEA3879544, study PRJEB24766) | human gut metagenome | biome: human-associated habitat; feature: feces | place: USA | collected 1985/1987 | reverse complement strand
AGGTAAATAAAAATGGCTTTTAATCATGGAGTTAGAACTTCAGAAACAGCAACATCACTTGTTGCAACAAAAACAGATGCAATTACACCTTTTTATGTAGGAACAGCACCTATTAATATGTGTGAAAAACAGAATATAAATACTCCTGTATTGTGTTCTTCATATGAAGAAGCTGTAAAAGAATTTGGATTTGTAAACGATTTTGAAAACTATACATTATGTGAAGCAATAGATGCACATTTTAGTAAATTTGGAGTAGGTCCTATCGTTTTAGTAAATGTTTTAGATCCTGCAAAACATAAAAAAACAGTAGAAAGTCAAAGTGTACCTTTAGGTGAAAATAAGACAGCAATTATAAAAGATACAGGAATTATTGCTGATACTTTAAAAATAACACCTACTATTACTTATACATCTGAATTTACAGAAGAGGGATATTTAATGATTGTTCAGACAGGAGAAGAAGAAGTTCCTGGAAAGAATTTATCAGTAAATTATGACAAATTAGACCCAACTGCTGTAAAAAATACAGATATTGTTGGAGGAATTGACCCATCAACTGGTGGAAAGAAAGGATTAGAATGTGTTTCAACTGTATTTCCTAAATATAGACTTGTTCCAAACCTAATTCTTGCACCGAAATGGTCAACAGATTCAACTGTAGCAGCAGTAATGGAAACAAAAGCAAGTCTTATAAATGGACATTTTAAAGGTTTTGCCCTTGTAGATATTGATACAAAAACTGTTACAAAATATTCAGATGCAACAAAGCATAAGAATGATAATAATTTAGTATCAACATATCTTGATGTATGCTATCCAAAAGTAAAACTTGGAGATACTCAATATCATTTATCAACTCAAAGAGCTTGTTTAATTCAAAGCCTTGCTGCTGAAAATGATGGAATCCCTTATAAATCTCCATCAAATGAAAATATAAAAGCTGATTCTACTTGTCTGGCAGATGGAACAGAAGTATTTTTAGGACTTGATGAAGCAAATTACCTAAATGGTAATGGAATTACAACTGCTATCAACTGGATTGGCGGATGGAAAGCATGGGGTAACAGAACAGGATGTTATCCAGATGTAACAGATCCAAAAGATAACTTTGTTCCATCAAGATTAATGTTTAACTTCTTAACAAATAGTCTTGTCCAAACTTACTGGCAAAAAGTAGATGAACCTACAAATAAAAATCTTATTACAACTATTACTGACAGTGTAAATATTTGGTTAAATGGATTACAAGCAGCAGGAAAACTTATTGGTGGAAGAGTAGAATTTAGAGAAGAAGATAACCCAACAACTTCTTTAATAAACGGACAAATTAAATTTAAAGTTTTCTTCAGCCCGGCACTTCCAGCAGAAGATATTTCATTTGATTTAGAAATAGATACTACTTATTACAATAACTTATTTTAATTTTAGGAGGTAATAAAAAATGGCATTAACAGGACCAGGAATCATACCGGAAAAAGTTGTTAACTATTTATTATATGTAGATGGAAGTAAATCAGAAACAGCTCTAGTAGATGCAGATTTACCAGATATCCAATTTATGAGTGAAACTATTTCAGGAGCAGGAATTGCAGGAGAAATCGATTCAACAACACTTGGACATCTTCAAGCAATGACTCTAGGATTAAACTTTAGAACTCTTGTAGATAAAAACTATAATATGCTTGAGCAAAGAGCATATGCTCTTGAACTAAAAGCAGGACTTCAATCTTCAGACCAAAGTAACGGGAAACTTGTTACTGGTAAATATAGGATAATGATTAAAGGTTATCCAAAAGGATTTACTCAAGGGAAACTTTCAGTAGGAAAACCAACTGATTCTAAGCAAGAATTTTCTGTTAATTATATGAAAGTTGAATATGATGGAGAAGAAGTATTTGAAGTAGATAAAACAAATATGATTTTCAAAGTAAAAGGAACAGATTATTTAACAGAAACAAGAGCAGCAATGGGAATGTAGGAGGAAAAAATGAAGTTATCAAAACCTTTAGTTATTGAGAGATTTGGCGGAGAAAAAAGAACTATTACAGAAGTAGTTCTAAATAAAGAAAAATTTACAGCAGATGTTATTATTCGTGCAGAGCAAAACTTTTTAAAGCAAGGTTTTGATTATCCTATTACTGGAATGGAATCAGTAAGAGGATATCAAGCATGTGTATTATGTGAATTATTAGATCTTAGACCTGAAGAATTAAATTCTATGGCAGGAGAAGATTTCATAAAACTTACTAATATAGTTAAGGGTTTTTTCGGGAAATCGGTCTTGGAACAACTTCAAGAAATGTTGGAAAAAGACAAGGAGAAAAAAGAACAGGAGATATCATCAGAGAAACAGCAATAATACTTTCAATGGAAACCAAAACTTCCATTGATTACTGGTTAAAAAAACCATTGTATGAATGGAGTTCTTGGCTTGAGAGTTTAACTTCTGTCTTAGAAGCAAAATATAATTCAAATAAATAAGTGGTTGCTCCTACTTAGGTTATAAGGTATAATCTAAGTAGGAGGGATAAAAATGTCAAGTCTATTTGGAAGTTTGAAAGAAAAATACTCTAAATATCAAGAAAAAGAAAAGCAAAGAAAAATTAAAGCAAGAGCAGAATATGAAGAAGCTAAGCAAGATTTAAAAAATTCTTTTAAAGATTTTAAGGATACTTTAAAAGAAGCTAAGCAAGAAATGAAAGAAGCAAAAGACCAATTTAAAGAAGATATTGAAAAGGCAAAACAAGAAGAAACTCCAGAACCTAGTGAATTTTGGACAAAAACTTTTCCTAAAATTATGAAAATTTTAGTAATTTTCTTGATAATAATTCTTTGTGTATTTTATTTTGCAATTCATGTAGCCCTTGCAATAATAATAGTTGTTATTATATTTTCTTGGTTACTTGGCAATCTTACTGATTAAAAAATTGTAGTTATGACCACTTATTCTTTATAGAATAGGTGGTTTTTTTATTTTTGGAGGAAATTATGGCAGTAAAACAAATGGCTATAAGCTTTGGAATAGGAGCTGTTCTTTCAGGAGCATTTACCAAGACATTTAAAACAGCAGGAAGTATCATAGATGAAGTTAATAAAAAAACTGCCGAATTAAATCAGACAAGATCTAAATTGGATAAATATAAAAAACTTCAGCTTACAAAGCAAGAAACATTAAATGATATACTGTCTACCAATAAAGAACTTAAAAATTTGAGAGACACAATAAAAAATACTTCTGATACAGGAAAAAATCTTAATAAAACATACAAAGCTATGGAAGAGGAACTTTCTCAATTAAAAGATAAGCAGAAAGATTTAAAAAATAGGTTATCTCAAATTTCTCAAGAAATGAAGCAAAATAAAGGAAATAACAGTAATTTAAGAGAGGAGTATAAGAAACTTAAAGCAGAATTAGTTACTGTTAGTGACAAATTACAAAGTGGTAAAAATAATTTTTCTAAGTTAGAAAAAGAAATTTCTGAAAACAATAAAGAAACTAATTCTCTTACTAAGCAATATGAGAATTTAGAAAATAAAATGGAAAAATTAAAAAATACTCAAAGAAAAAATAATGAGGAATTTGAAAAAACGAAAAAATCTTTAGAAGAACAAAATGTTTCTGTAAAAGATATCGCAAAATCTTATGGAGAACTTGAGAAAAAGGCTTCTTCCTATAATAAAGCTCTTAAAGCATATCAAAAAACAGAAAGTATAAAGAATAAGGCTGCAACAATATCTGGAAAAGGGACAACAGCTTTAAAAACAGCAGGTATAGCAACAGGTCTTGTAGCACCAACATTAAATTCTGCTATACGTGCTGAAAGTGCTTTTGCTGATGTAAAGAAACAATTTGATTTTGCAACAAAGGAAGATGAAGAAAAATTTAAATCTGACCTACAAAAAATTGTTACAGAAAAAAATATAGCAATAGATTTAGAAGATTTATATGGAATGGCAGCAAATGCAGGACAGTCTGGCTTAAAGGAAAATGAAGCAATATCTTATATAGAAGAAGCTGCTAAAATGGCAGTTGCTTTTAATATGAATAGAGATGAAGCTTCAAAATATATGTTCAACTGGAAAAATGCTTTTGGAATGGATTTAACTCAATTAAAAGAGTTAACTGACCAGATAAATATTCTTGGAAATAATACAGGGGCAACAGAAGGGCAAATTTCGGAGTTTATAACAAGATTAGGTAATATTCCAAAACTTGCTGGAATGGCAGAAAATCAGACTGCAGCTCTTGGAGCATCTCTTATAGAAATGGGAATGGCTCCTGAAGTGGCAGCAACAGGTGCAAAAAAACTTCTTAATGTCTTATCAAAAGGAATGGCAGCAGATAAATCTGAAAGAGAAGCTCTTGACATTTTAGGATTAGATTCTGAATATCTAGCTGTTATGGCTAAAAAAGATTCTGAAAAAGCAATGGATATTGTTTTTTCTGCTTTAAGCAAAGCAAAAGAAGAACAGCAATCTGCTATTATGACAATGCTTTTCGGAGAAGAAGGAAAAGTAGCAGGAGCAAATATTTTATCTTCTTATGAAAAATATAATCAGAATTTATCTTTAGTAAAAAATAAAGAAAGCTATCAAGGGGCAACAGATAAAGAATATCAAAACAGAGCAGATACAACAGAAAATAAGTTACAAGTATTTAAAACTCAATTAGAAATTTTAAAAGCTGACTTTGGAACAGAATTAATTCCTTTTTTACAAGAAGGACTTAAAACGATAACTCCTTTTATTCAAAATCTTACTAAGATGATGAAAGAAAATCCGGAAGGGTTTAAAAGTCTTGTTAAAACTCTTGTATATGGAACAGGAACTTTATATGGATTTGGTCTTGGTTTAAAAACAATTTCTTTAGGAATGAATGCTTATGCAGGATATACAAAATTAGCTGGAAAGATTACAGAAAAACAGTTATTAAAAAAATTGTTGGATTCTAAAAAAATATTTACAAGTACAGTTACAGGTTTATCAAATATAGGGAAAAAAGGAATTGTAGTAGGTGGGAGAATATTCAAAGGAATTAAATTTTTATTTGGTAATATAGGAAAAGTTGCTTCAATGGGAATAACAATGCTAACCAATCCAATTGGACTTGCAATTATGGGAATAACAGCTCTTGTTGTAGCGGGATATGCTCTATATAAAAACTGGGATACAGTAAAGCAAAAAGCATCGGAACTTAAGCAGAAAATAGGAGAAGTAATAGATAAATATTGGTATATGCTTGGACCTATTGGTTATTTAATAAAAGCTGGGAAATCTATATATGAAAATTGGGATACTATAAAATTAAAAGCATCAGAACTTAAAGAAAAACTTGTTGATATGGTTATGAACGGGATAGAAAACTTTAATGAGTTTAAAGATAAGGCTGTAGCTGTATTGGGAATCCCTTTTGACTATATGAAACAGAAAGTTGAAGATTTAAAAAATGCTGGAAAAGAGTTAAAAGATTACTTCTTAGGAATATTTGAAGAAATAAAGAATTTCAGTATAACAGGATTTATAAAAAATAAAGCATCTTATCTATGGAATAAAGGAAAAGAAAGATTTTCAAATCAATTTTTTACAGAAAATAATAATTCTTTAACAGAAGTCACTGAAAATACATACCCTTCATATCCTAATTTTACAATTCCTACAGTTTCAGTTCCTGAAATAAATATACCTAAATTTGCAATAGGTGGAATTGTATCATCTCCAACAGTAGCAATGATAGGAGAAGGAGGATATTCTGAAGCAGTTATTCCTTTAAATAATGATATAAATAGTTTAAATCTTTGGGAAAAAACAGGAAGATTAATAGGAGCTTATGAAAATGCAGGAAGTCAATCTTCTTACAATAATGAATTTAAATTTACTTATGCTCCAGTTGTCACTGCTTCTAATGCAGAAGGAGTAAAAGAAGTTTTAGAAAACGATGCAAGAATGAAATATGAGGAATTTAAAGCATATTTTGACAGATATGAAAGAGAAATGTTCAGGAGGGGTAGAAATGGCAGATAAGATATATACAACAATCTTAGGAGATACATGGGATAGTATTGCATATAAATTATTTGATGACTCAAAATCATACAACACTCTTCTTGAATTAAACCCTGAATACAATGATACAGTTATTTTTTCTGCAGGAGTTAAGATTAAATATCAAGATAATGTTGCTATTAAATCATATGAGGAAACAGTTCCTCCGTGGAGGAGATAAAAATGTTTATAGGAGATACAAGAAAATTAGAACTTCAAGTTCTCTATGAAGGGAAAGATATAACTGCATATATAAATCATGATTTGATTAGTTTTTCTCATTCTGACTCTTTAAATGAGTTCGATACTCTCGAAATAGCAATTCAAAACAGAAAAATGTTATGGATAGATGGCTGGGCTCCTTTAAAGGGAGAGAAAATAGAAGCAAAAGCTATATTACATAATTGGGAAACTTTGGATCAGGTAGAAATTAAAATAGGAACTTTTTACATTGATGAAGTCAGTTATTCTGGACCGCCAGATATTTGCACAATAAGAGCCTTATCTGTGGATATAACATCAAATGTTATGGACAATAAAAGGCATAGAGTATGGGAAGCAGTTACTCTTGAGAAAATAGCAAGAGATGTGACAGCAGAATGTAATTTGGAATTAATGTTTGAGGTGGATTTTAAGTTTGAATATAAAAGAGCAGAAGCAAAACTTGAAACATACTTTAATTTTCTAAAAAGGCTTGGAAAAGAAGCGGGTATTCTTGTGAAACTTTATAATGATAAATTAATTTTAATTGAAGAAGCATTATATGAGAAAAAAGAGCCTGTTTTAACTATAAACCGTGAAGATTTAATGTCTTATTCTTTTTCTACAGATGATACAGATACATATGCAGGTTGTAAAATCTCATATTATGATAGTATTCTTGCTAAAAAAATTGAAAAAAGTTTTTTCACAAAACAAAGACCCGGATATAAGAGAGGGACACAGAGAGTTCTATTCATAAATGAAGAAAAAGAGCCTCCTGGAGCAACTCAAAAACAAAAAGAAGAGTATCTTGGTAAACTTGCTGAAAAGGCTTTAAAAGAAAAAAATAAAAATTCTGTAAGAGGAAATATAAGACTTCTTGGAAAAGAACAGCTTTTAAGTGTAGGTAATACAATAAATATTCTAGGGCTTGGAATATTTAATGGAAAGTATCTTATAACTAAAATAGATACAGATTTTAAAGATTATACTTTATCCATTGATATAAGAAAAATTGAGGAGGAAGAACAGCAATGATAAGATACGGAACTGTTTCTATTGTCAATTATGAAAAAGGTACAGTAAAAGCTGTTCTTGAGGATATAGAAGAACATACAGCTGAACTTATTGTATTTCAAGGAAGAAATAAAGGAACTAAGCAGTATTCAATGCCTGTTGTTGGAGAACATGGTTTATGTCTCATAGCAGATAATGGTTCCTCTGGATACTATCTCGGAGCTGGTTTTAATGAAGTTGAAGCAGTTATGCAAGAAGCTGGAAAAGGAAAAACTCTCACTCTTTATTCTGATGGAACTCAAATAATTTATGATGAAAACACTTCAAAATTATTTATAGACTGTAAAAAAGATATAGAGATTATATGTCCTAAAATATCTATAACAGGAGATATAACAATAAATGGTGATATCCAATTAAACGGTGGGATGAATGCAACCGATGATGTTGTTGCAGATGGAGTTTCTTTAATTAATCATGAACATTCTGGAGTGAAAGCTGGAGGAGATACTTCAGGTAAGCCAGTAAAATAGGAGGGAAAAATGATTGTAGGAAGTTTGGGAAAAACTATATTCGGTTGTAGTTCTCACTACATAAAAACTATAAATAATTTTTCCGCAGATAAGTCAGTTCGCTGGACAGAACATCAAATAATTGGAAATAAACCTAAGTTGCAATTTGATGGAGTTCAGCTAGATACTTTAAAGTTTGATATTCATCTTAATGCTGCTTGGAATGTAAATCCACTTGCAGCAGCAAAAGAAATTGAAGAATATATGAAGCAGGGAAAAAAGCTGAAATTTATCCTTGGAGGAAAAGTTGTTGGTAATGGTTGGTATGTAGTAACAGGAATGAGTGAAAATTATAAGGCTTACAGTCCAGTTGGAACTGTTATAAAAATGGGATTATCTGTGCAGCTGAAGGAGTATAACTAATGGATATAAAAATAGATGATGTAGAAAAAAATTATGTATTCAAACCTGCTACAACAGAAAAAGAAGTTATGCAAAATGTAGAAAATATTGTATCTCGCATTAAATATAATGTTCCTCTTGCAAGAGAAAAAGGAATAATAGCCGAGAATATAGATAAACCTCAAGAAGTAGCAAAAGCTGAACTTGTAGCAGATATTTCAGATGAAATAGATAGAGAAGAACCTCGTTATAAAGTATCGGAAGTAACTATTTCTGATGCCTATATTGAAAAAGGGCAGATGTCAGCAGATATAAAGGGGGTGATTTCAGGTGAGTGATATAAAATTTATTGATAATGATATTTCTCAATTAGAATTAACTTTGAAAAAAGGATATGAAGAAATAATGGGAGTAACAGTTAAAGACGGAGATCCTGTCAATGATTTTATTTCATGGGTTACTTATATTTTGTCTATTGCAAATAATAATATAAATTTTACAGGTAAAATGAATCTTCTTAGATATTCTGAGGGAGTATACCTTGAAGCTCTGGGAGAAATAGTTGGAGTAAAAAGAAATTTAGCAAAAGGTGCAAAAGCAACAGTTAAATACACTTTTTCTAAAATATTTCCAGAGATTATAACTATCCCTAAAGGTCATAAGATTGCAGCGGGAAATTTATACTTTGAATTAGATGAAAATATAGAACTTGAAATAGGGAGAAGAGAAGTCACAGGTCATGTTACTTGTTTAACAGAAGGGGTTGCAGGGAATAATCTCCAAATAGGAGAAATAGACACAATAGTGGATGATATTCCATATCTTTATACAGTAGAAAATATAAATGTATCTTCTGGTGGAGCTGATCAGGAAGAAGATGAAAGTTTGAGAGAGAGAATAAGACTTAAACCAACATCTTTTTCAACTGCAGGACCTATTGCAGCATATAAATATTATACTCTTACAGCACATCAAGATATTGTAGATACATATATTTATACTCCAGAAAGCAATCCTGGAGTTGTAAAAGTTATTCCTTTATTAAAAAATGGAGAAATTCCAAAACAAGAAGTGCTTGAAATTGTGGATAAAGTTTTATCAGCAGAAGATATAAGACCTTTTACAGATAAGGTTGAAGTTAATGCTCCAACGGCACAAAAATATTCTATAAATGTCAAATGGTGGCTTAGCAAAGAAGATGATGTAACAGTTATAACATCTTCTGTAAATAAGGCTGTGGAAGAATATAAAAAATGGCAAAAAGAAAAACTTGGAAGAGATATAAACCCAAATAAATTAATACAGCTCTTGATTCAGGCAGGAGCAAAAAGAGTAGAAGTTGTTAGTCCTATTTTTACAAAAATAGAGAAAACTCATGTAGCACAGGATACTGCAACAGAAATTCATTATCAGGGAGAAGAAGATGAATAATCTTTTTAATGCTGATTATCAAAAGATTTTTCCTGAAAACTTAAAAAAGTATAAAAATCTAAGAACATTGGCAATTGAATTTGAAAATAGTTTTAAAGAAAATATAGTATCAAATATAGATAAGCTGGCAATTTATAAAAATCTTGAGTTGCAATCAGATGAAGTTTTGTCTGAACTTGCATGGCAATATGTAATTGATAACTGGCAAGAAAACCTTCCAAGAGAGGTAAAAATAAATCTGATAAAAAATGCTTACTGGGCTCATGCTAAAAAAGGAACAAGAATTGCAGTTACAGAAAATTTAAAAAAATTAAATTACCCTATTCAAGTCCAAGAGTGGTATGAATATGGAGGAAAGCCTTTTACATTTAAAGTATTTACTACTCACATAAGCAGCAATCCAACTTGGATAGATGATTTAATGTATATTATAGATAAATATAAAAATTGTAGAAGTATTGTAGATGCAATTGAAACAGAGCAGCACAGGATAGGTAAAAGTTTAAGAGTTGGTCATTATAGAATAACTGAGGTAGAAAGAACAGCAATAAGAAATAATTTTGAAACGAAACATTATAAAAACTTAAATAATATAAGATACAGAATTACGGAGGTGGAAAGAACAAGATGACATATCATGGATTAACTAACTTAGGAGAACAATATATAGCAAAGTGCCTTGCTAATCAAACTCCTGTAAAATTTACAAAAGTAAAAGTTGGAAATGGTGTTTTAGGAGAACATGAAAATCCTGCAGCTTTTACTGATATAAAATCTATAAAGAAAGAAGTTCAAATGGCAGATAAAAAACAAGTTGATGATGCTTTTCAGTTTCTTGTTGTAATAAACAATGATGGAGTAAATGAAGGATTTTACCCTCGTGAACTTGGGATTTATGTAGATGATAATGGTGTAGAAAAATTATATTGGTACATAAATGATGGAAACGAATGCCAGTGGTTGCCTCCAGCATCAAAAGGACCAACAAAGCATAGATTTTGGGAAACAATCATGGTTACAACTCTTGAAAGTGTTATTGTTAATTGGTCAGGAAAAGAATTATGGATTGACCAGCAATGGATGAATGACAATACAACGACTGTAGAAGAAATAAGAAATATTTTTTCTCAAAAGCAGTTTGTATATGACACTTTAGAACTTGCTACAGAAGCAGATATAAGAAATCTTTTCACTGGAACAAGAATGGAAGGAAAAGCTCAGTTTGACCTTTCTAGTTTAAGTGAAAATGAAGCAACAATAGTAAATATGAGATTATTAAGTTTATTTAACGATTTATTACAGCAAAGAATGAATGCAGATGGGAAAAATCTTCAAAAAACTTTAACAGATCTTATTAATACAACAAAGAATAATCTTCAATCTGCTATAGATTTAAAAGCAAATACTTCTGATGTAAATTTAATCAAGAAAAATTTAGAAGATGCAATAAATCTTAGAGCTACTATAGAATTTGTTAATTCGATGAAAAATGAATTAAATACTTCAATAAACAAGAAAGCAAATCAAGTAATAACTGTTACAGGTGGTGGAGCTCTTACAGGTGGAGGAGATTTATCAACAAATAGAGTTATAAGTCATAAAGATGCTGCAGGATTTAAACATATACCTGTTGGTGGGGCAATTAATCAATTTTTGAAATGGTCGGCACTGGGAACAGCTTCTTGGGTAGATTTAACACTTGCAAACTTAGGAATAGAAGTAACATCTATTCCTGAAATTCAAAATAATTTTAAAAAATAATGGAGGTAAAAAATGGAATTAAATAAAAAGTTGGTTAATTTTGAATCAATGAATGAAAATACAAAACTTACATTAGCGGAAGCATTACTTTATACAAAAGGTTTAGCAGGAGGATATGGTGGAGACTTTCCTTTAAGTACAGCATCAAAAGACAGCATATATAGAGTTCCAGCAACAAATAAGTTCTATGTATGTACAGAAAATTATAACGGAAGTCAAATATCTGCTCCGAACAGCAATTTTGTTGAATTATCAGTTTGGAAAAATCATGACAGATTAAACAATCTAATTAAAGTTACTCAAGAAAATTATGGTGGTTTTGATGAATATAGGGATATTAATTATCCAGAAGGATTTAATCCTTTAAATTGTTCTGTTGTTATAACGGATGTTGATGTAGTTAATAAAGGCATTTGTATATATTCTCTATCAAGTGATAAAAAACAATTTAAGGGACAAAGATTAAACGGTAGTTATTCGGAAGCTAACCATCCTTTATTTTTATTTGATCCATCAATAAAAAAACTTTCGAGAAAGCCAGGCACGAAGGCGCTTATTGCGCGCTACGGCGATAAAAAA
>OHIZ01000632.1_pt1 | contig 12570 bp, 9 predicted proteins | sample 1568501 | NCBI WGS metagenome assembly OHIZ01 (sample SAMEA3879544, study PRJEB24766) | human gut metagenome | biome: human-associated habitat; feature: feces | place: USA | collected 1985/1987 | reverse complement strand
ATTTTGGCAACCCCTGCACGTTCACGCAATTTGTTAATCGTCTTGTCGGCTACGCCCTGATCAAAATTTCCAAGTTCAAATTTGGCTTCGGCCTCATTCAACAACACTTCTTCAATCTTGAAAATAGGTTTGTCTGCCGTATTCAAATTACCATTATTAAAATTGGTTTCCCAGTTATCCCAGTTCTTCCAAACATAATAACCGGAACGGCAAGTAACAAAAGCACCTGTACCCAGTCTGGGAATTTCGGGAACCAAGGATGCACTCCAGTTCTGTCCCGGCAAACGCTTCATGCCGATACCCGGATTGCTGCAACTGGTATTCGCTCCCATGATATCAATATACTCACGGTCGGCCTCATTGTCGGTATACGACCAGGTGCGGTAAGTACCTCCTCCTGCTTTCACTTTATAAGGAGGCATGATGGTGTGATACATACGCGGGTCGCGGTCACGGAAAGTGGCATACATATCTTTATCTCCATGATACTCGGATTCTGCATTTAAGATAGGTTTACCATTCTTCATCAGATATAAATCTACCGTTTTTTGATTCATCTCTACATAATGTGAAGAAGTATGTTCGATATAAGAAGTACCCATCGGATTTATATCAGTCACATATTCTTTATATAAAATAATGCCGGGAACGGTACTTAAATCTTCCGTAGTCCACATTTCACCATACCCTGCCGCCGGCTGTCCGTCTGTTCCGGTATAAAGAGTAGGATAAGCGCTCATCAACAGCTCCGAAGCGCGGACACTTTCTTGCAAATACTTATCATAATCTCCCAGTTCATGATATTTCCTCCATGTACCTTCGCGTAAGCCAAAACGTGAAATAGCCGCCAATATACAATCCTTGTTTATGGTGTTCTTTCCATCCTCCGAAGTAAAATCGCCTATATTCTCTTCAGCCCATTTCAAACGTTCCAACACATTGTCTGCCACCGTTTTCCTGTCAATACGCGGACCGTAAGCTTCAGGAGAGTCTTCCTTCAAGACCTGATCCACCCAAGGCACAGCACCAAAGCGGTCTATCAACTCCATATACCAGAAGGAATGAAAGAAATAACCTACCGCACGCCAATGGTTTTTTTGTGCTTCAGTCATCTCGGAATCATCGATATGAGAAAGCATGATATTGATTCGGCGAATAAATGAACTAAAGTTCCAACCATTACCCGATGCTACGCTGGCAACGGTTTGGTAAGCGAAATCATTATAGCCGCTTTCGTATTTCTGTTCAAAATAACCGGCATCCATATCACCTTTATAAGGACCGTTTTGTCCCCATCCGTTCAAAGAAGTACGGATGGTATTATTCGTAAACATTTCATAGCAAGGCCACATAAAAGCCTTGAAGTTATCGTAGGAATTAAATGCGTTTTCTTCTGTCAAGTCCGTAACAGGGGATTTTTCCAGAAAGCTATCATTACAACCGGAAAGGCTGATTCCTGCGATGATAGCCAAACTTATAAATAGTTTTTTCATATACTCGTACTAATTTTAGGTTTATAATGTAACATTAAGCCCGAAAGATACGGTACGGAATGCCGGATAGTTCCATGACAATGTTTCCGGGTCAATACCTTTCGGCAATGATGAGAATGTAGCCAGATTTTCAATGCTGACAAAGGCTTTCAGTTGCGATAAAGATGCTTTTGTTATCCATGCTTTCGGGAAAGTATAGGACAATGTAACATTCTTGATACGGAAATAGGAAGCATCCGACAAATATTTATCTGATTGGCGGTAATTAGAGCCCTGATTACCATAGTTACCATAAATGCGCGGGAACTCGGCATTAGGATTAGCAGCCGTGTAATCTCCATTCGCAGCATCTACCGGTTTCCAATAATTGCCCAAGTCTTTATACAAGGCGATGAACTTGAAGTCGGAATACAAGGGAAACTTCAGGTTATTTGCAATCCATGCATCACGCTTTCCCGTACCTTGCATAAATACATTCAAATCAAATCCTTTAAAATTTGCTCCCAGCGTAATACCATAAAGATAACGCGGTGTATTATTACCAATCACTTTGCGGTCGCCCGGATTACTGACCGTATTATCACCACTGGAAATCATATTGGTTCCACGGTCATCGTCCATCAGATTTTTAAACTTCACATCACCCGGACGAGGATTATAACCATCAATACTAGGTACACCCTCTTTCAACTTCCATGAAGATGTATCGGTAAAATCATCCACGGTATAGAAACCATCGTATTCATATCCCCAAATTTCTCCTAAATCTTTTCCTTCATAATAGTTCCAGAAGGTAGAACCATTACTCAAAGCGCTGGTTAATATGCCGGATTCATTCGAATTATACTTCACAATCTTTGATTGGCTGTCTGACAGGTTGAAACCTACACGATAACCAACCTTTCCGATTTGGTCACGCCAATTCACACTCAATTCCCAACCACGTGTACGCATATCTGCTGTATTCTGATAAGGAGCGCTCGCACCCACTACGGCCGGCAACTGCATGCCCGGAGCCAGCATTCCGTTTGTATTACGTTGATACCAGTCGAATGTACCGGTGAAACGGTTGCTGAACATAGAGAAATCAAGACCTATATCAATAGTACCCACCTTTTCCCAAGTAAAATTACTACTTACCAAAGAAGGAAGAGAAGTGATGGCTGTCACATAATTGCCACCGGACAACCATCCATTGTATTTATTATTCACTGTCATGGTAGGAATGAAGGAATAAGCCGGCACATTCTGATTACCAATCATACCGTAAGACGCACGTAACTTCAATGAGCCCAACCAATTTTGTGTATGTTCCATAAACTTTTCCTGAGCAATATTCCAACCAACGGAAACCGATGGGAAGAAGCCATAACGAGAATCTTTGGGAAATTTGGAAGAACCGTCATAACGTCCGTTCACCTCCAATAAATATCGGTCCAGATAATTATAGTTCACACGGAAGAAGCCTCCACGTACCGAATACTCATTATAGCTATCGGTAGCCTTCAATGTAGAAGTACCCGAACCCAACGAAGGAACTTCAATTACCGCTTGCCCGTATGAATAAGCTTCCATTGTTTCGCGATAACTTGACTCCTGGTTAAAACCGCCCATCACTTTAAACTTATGGTCGCCCAGATTAAAATCATAAGTGGCATATAAGTTTATTGAATTATAATCGGTATATCTTTTTGTCTTTTGTAAATAATCGTTTGTCGGAGTAGTGTCTTTACCTCCCTGAACTGTGGTATAAGCTACACTTCCCGTATACCAATGATAATCATATATTTTCTTGTCAAACGTATATTCAAACGCCACTTCAAGACCTTTAAGCGGTTTCAGTATGGACTTCAAGAAAATACGAGGGTTATCATTCAATGTCTTTGAGGGATTGGACCAACGTATCTGGTTGGCAGGAGTAAAGAAAGGCAAGCCTTCTGCCTCATCCGAAATTCCGGCCGGCATATTTCCTTCAGGATAAAAAGAAGCCAAACGGGTGGAATAGATAGCACCCAAGGCTGAGCTAGGCAATGTTTTCTTGCTATGGGCATAACTAAGAGTAGCTTCCTGAGTAAACCATTTCGTGATATTGGCTGAGATGAATCCGCTTACATTCATTCGCCTATACTGGTCTTTATCCGTAATCAACACACCGTTATTGTCAATATAACCTGCAGAAAGACGAAAACGAAGTTTCTCCGTACCTCCGGTCATCGATATATTATGGCTCTGCTGGAAACTGGTTTCGAGCATGTTTTTTGTCAAGTCCTTTTCATTCATATAATATACGGCACCATCTGCATCTTTAAAAATGCCATCACCTACCGTAGGAATAGAAGAAGGATTATTGCGATATTGTTCCAGATAACCCATCCATTTGCTTACACTGGGCGAACCCATTGTCCAAAACTGGTCACCGGCAGCATCCGAATACGCTTGCAAATACTCCATCAGGGGAGCCTGTTCAGGCAGATTCATAGCTGAAGCAAACGCAAAGTTATTGTTATAATTCAATTGGAAAGTAGTCTCACCTTTCGGACGTTTGGTTGTCACCAAAATCACACCACCGGCAGCACGCGCACCATAGATGGCTCCCGAAGCAGCATCTTTCAATACGGTAATGGTTTCAATATCTTCGGGATTAATCATATCCAGGTCGCCTTCTACGTTATCAATCAAAACCAAAGGCTTGATGGTATTACCATACGAACCGTCACTATTTTTTACACCTACCGAATAAGCACCGCGAATTTGGAAAGACTTTCCCTGACCGGGGGCATTTCCACTGCTGGAAACAAGCAGACCGGGAACAGTACCTTGCAACGCATCGGCTGCCTGTGCCAACGGACGGTTTCCCATCACTTCATCCATCTTTACAGAAGCAACAGCACCGGTCAGGTTGGCTTTTTTCTGAGAGCCATAACCGACAACAACTACCTCATCCAATGTTTCGGTATCTTCCTGAAGAACAACCTGAACAGTTTTAGCATCACTGACAGTCACTACCTGCGATTTATAACCGATATAAGTGATTTGTACCTTTACCGGCAATTGTGAAACCTCCAAAGAAAATTTTCCGTCAAAATCCGTGATACAGCCGTTGGTTGTGTTTACCACTACGACAGAAGCCCCGATAATCGGTTCCTGAGCGGCATCCACAACAATTCCGGAAATTGTAGTCTGTCTGGTCTGTTGAGGCTTATAAACAGAAATACGTTCCCCTTCTACTTCATAACGTATATTCTTACCGGCAAATAAAATCTCCAAGACTTCCTTGACACTCTTGTTCTTCACATCAATGGAAATCTTCTGATTCGTATTTATATCATTATTACGAACCAAAAAAGAATACCCCGTTTGTCTTTCAATTTCACTGAAGACTTGATTCAAGGATACCGAACGATGCTGCATGGAAAGTCTTGCCTCCTGAATAGGCAATGCAGCGAAAGCAACATTTCCCCATAAAAGGAATGAAGCTGCCCATGCCAGAGGGACCCAATGTCCCCTGCGAATCTTGCAAAAAGTTTTTTTCATACTTAGAATTATTAGTTAACAAAAATATTTAAGGTATACCCATAGGGATACGGTTTTACATCCTATCTGTCAGCAATAACCACGGTTTTTCCCTTCCTTCTCCAAACAAACTTATTATCTACATCCAGATAAGAAAGAATCTCATCCAAAGTCAGGTCTGCATCTATACTACCGGAAAAATATTCAGTATTCATCTTCCGGGATTGGATTAAAATCTGAACATCATATTTTTTCCCAATCGTTTTCAGAATATGAAATAAGGTTTCGTTGACAAAAACAAGACGTCCTGTTGTCCAGGCTACTTGAGAGCCTGCGTCTACAGCCCTTACAGACAAAGTCTTTTTTGCCTTGTCATACACAGCCTGCTCATTGGGCAACAAGTAAAATTTATCAACTCCATCCGAAGCCGTGGACACTTTGACCCGCCCTTCCACAAGGCTGACTTTTATGTTTGGCTCGTCCGGATAAGACGATACATTGAATTTGGTACCAAGTACCTTGACATTCAAATCAGCCGCATGAACAATAAAAGGCTTTTCCGCATTTTTAGCCACTTCAAAGTAAGCTTCCCCATTAAGATAAACCTCGCGTTCAGCCTTATTCTGAAATGACGCATCATACTTTATAATGGTACCTCCGTTGAGGTAAACCGATGTGCTGTCCGGCAATATCAATTTGGATTGCGCACCCTGAGGAATTTCTATCCGGCAATAGGAAACAGGTGGAACAATCACTTCTGCCGGATGGTTATTCAAATAAATAAAACGAATGCCAAGGCCAATCAATAATGCTACCATTGCCGCAAAGCTCCCAACTCTCACCCTTCTAACCAAGGTGCGTCCGGGCGAGGAACGGAGGTCTAACTTCTCTCGCAGAAAATCAAGGTTCTGCTTCTTTCTCCGTTCAAACCAAGGCACAGAAGCAATGGCATAAGCACGTGACATCTCACGATACTTCTCCCGGCAGGAAGCATCCTTATGTAATAATTCGGTCATTCTCTGCCTATCTTCAGGTGTTATATCACCTTTCAGATAATCCAGCATCAACCTGTCAAACTCATGTATTGAATTACTCATTCTGTCGGTCTTGTATTATTAAACTAATAATAATACACGCACAACCTTAAAAGCATTTAATAAAAAAGGGACTTTTTTTATTATTCATTTAAAAAAGAAAAAATAAGAGAATTCCGATTCGTGAACCCAGCTTCTCCTTCATCTTGTCCATCGCATTTTTAATATGCACACGCACGGTGTTGACAGAGATTCCATTCTTCTCGGCAATTTCCTGCGGAGTAAGTTCAGAATAAAGATATTGTTCAAAAACAGTTCTGCACTTATCGGGCAGGGAAGTAATTACGGTCTGTACCTGACGCTCCAAATCAGCCTGTTCCATTTCTTTTAAAGGATTGCATTCACTCATGCAATATTCTTCCTGATATTCAAGCAATGTTTCGCGATATTCATCTGCCACACGCTCCCGGCTATGAAGTGAACGCAAATAATTCAAACATCCGTTTTGCACACTGCGCACCAGATAAGAATGAATAGGAAAAAATAAATCACCACGTTTATACCACAATTTCATAAAGACTTCATTCACTATGTCCTGAGCTTCCTCGGCATTGAAGATATAAGAATTGGCACAAGCACATAAATAAACGAAATAGTCATTATAAAGGCACTCGAATGCCTTTACATCACCCTGATTTATTCTGTCAATTACTGCTTGATCTATCATTTTTCGTTCTTCATTTTCTATCACGAAGTACAAATATACAGCTTTTTTAATGACTTTTAATTATATACGATAATTATTTTCCGAGAAGAAGAAGCGAATGAACGGCAATTGCAAGAAATTTGAAATTAACCGGAAGAAAGAAGTTGGAAATCAAAAGCAAAAGATTACATTTGCATACAAACCAAGGCTTAAACACCATGAAAGAAATCAAACTGGAAATCAATATTGAGGCACGCAAGTATAACGAACTCACGGAAGAAGACCGTAAATTGGTGGATGCTGCGTGCAAGGCAACACAAAGAAGTTATGCACCTTATTCGCATTTCTCGGTAGGAGCTGCTGCCCTGCTGGAGAACGGTGTTGTGGTAACAGGGAGCAATCAGGAAAATGCAGCTTATCCCTCCGGACTATGCGCCGAACGCACTACCCTATTTTATGCCAATTCCCAATATCCCGACCAACCGGTCGTTACCCTTGCCATTGCAGCAAGAACGGAAAAAGATTTTATAGACCGACCGATTCCTCCGTGCGGTGCCTGCCGACAAGTGATTCTGGAAACGGAGAAACGCTATGGGCAACCAATACGTATCTTGCTCTACGGCAAAGAATGTATTTACGAAATAAAGAATATAGGTGATTTGCTACCGCTATCATTTGATGCATCAGCTATGGAGGAATAAGTATGTTACAACAATATCACACAAAACTAAAAGGCACTCTTGCACTCACGGATTCTTATCTGACAGAGAAAGCGTTACAAAGAGAAAAAGGACTCTATAAGTTTATATGGGTGCGCAACGGAAGTATCACGGTAGAAATTGACCACCAGGAAATGGTATTGGTCAAGGATGAGGTAATCTCACTTACCCATCTGCAACACCTCGAATTCAAATCAATCGACGGTGAATACCTGACCCTCCTATTCAACAGCAACTTCTATTGTATTTATGGAAATGATCATGAAGTATCATGCAGCGGTTTCCTATTCAACGGTTCGTCCCATCTGATCCGCTTCATGCTGAATGAGCAAGAACGCAAGGAATTGGATACCATCACCGAAGCGTTGGAAAACGAGTTCACCGTAACTGACAGTTTGCAGGAAGAAATGTTGCGTATCCTGCTGAAACGGTTCATCATTCAATGTACGCGCATTGCACGCAACCGTATGAATATCACCCGCGAAAAAGAATCCGGCTTTGAAATCGTACGCCAATACTACAATCTAGTTGACGAGCATTTCCGTACGAAGAAACAGGTTCAGGATTATGCCGATATGTTACACAAATCCCCCAAAACACTATCGAATATCTTTTCCACATGCAAACTCCCCTCTCCGCTCCGAGTGATTCACGAGAGAGTAGAAGCGGAAGCCAGACGCCTTCTGCTTTACAGCAACAAAAGCGCAAAGGAGATTGCTGACATCCTAGGTTTTGAGGATCAGGCTTCTTTCAGCCGTTTCTTTAAAAATATAAGCGGACAGAGTGCAGTACAATTTAGAAATACACAAGAAGGGAAAAATTGATAAGGGATACGGAAGTATTGCCATTGGGAAAATATTGGAAAAGTACGATCTTTGCGGTGTAAGTTAAACCAATAAAGCCCCAACAAGATGAAAGAGAAATTTATCACTCTACTAACCTTCACATCCGGTCTGAAGAATTTCGGTATCAAATTTATCCGCGTAGCTATCTTAGTAGTATTCGTATGGATTGGCGGATTGAAGTATTTTCACTATGAGGCCGACGGGATTGTCCCGTTTGTTGCCAACAGTCCTTTCATGAGTTTCTTCTATGCTAAAGACGCACCCGAATACAAAGAATACAAAAATCCGGAAGGCGCTTTCGTACCGGAGAATCGTACATGGCACGAAGCAAACAATACATATACTTTCTCCTATGGATTGGGAGCGCTCATCATGAGTATCGGCATTCTAGTATTTCTAGGAATCTTTTTCCCGAAAGTAGGACTGATAGGCGACACATTAGCCATTATCATGACACTCGGCACACTATCCTTTCTCGTCACGACTCCCGAAGTATGGGTTCCTAATCTGGGTAGTGGAGAATTCGGCTTTCCATTACTCTCCGGTGCAGGGCGGCTGGTGATTAAAGATATTGTGATCCTGGCCAGTGCTGTAGTATTATTATCCGACTCGTCACAACGCGTACTCAAAATAATTAAAAAAGACTAATCTGACTCCGTAAGGAGTTCCGACTTCTTGAGATAACGAAACAAATAGGCTTTACCCTGTGTTATATAGCCTAATACAAATCGTTAATCAAAGAAGTTATGAAACAGTATGATGCAATTATTATAGGATTCGGCAAGGCAGGAAAAGTCCTGGCCGCCGAACTTTCCAATCGAGGATGGCAAGTTGCCATCGTAGAACGCTCCAACATGATGTACGGAGGTTCTTGTCCTAACATAGCCTGCATCCCGACAAAGGCATTGATACATGAAGCAGAGATGTCTTCACTGCTATACCATGGGGATTTTCTGAAGCAGACTAATATGTATAAGCAGACTATTGCCCGTAAGAACAGGCTAACCTCTTTTCTTCGGGAAACTAATTACGAGAATCTAAGCAAGCGCCCGAATGTGACTATTTATACAGGGACAGCTTCCTTTGTATCACCTAACACTATAAAAGTAGTACTTCCCAACGGAGATATTGAACTGCAAGGAAAGGAAATTTTCATCAATACCGGTTCCACTCCGATCATTCCGGCAATCGACGGGATTCAACAAAGTAAGTATGTGTATACCAGCTCCACACTTTTGGATATGAATGTCCTGCCAAAACATTTAATTATTGTCGGCGGCGGATATATCGGTTTGGAGTTCGCTTCGATGTTTGCCGGATTTGGCAGTAAAGTGACGATTCTAGAAGGAGGCAACCGTTTTATGCCTCGCAACGATCAAGATATCGCTAACAATGTCAAAGATGTAATGGAGAAAAAAGGCATTGAGATTCATTTGAATACACGCGCACAGTCTATTCATGATACGAGTGACGGAGTGACACTGACTTATTCGGATGTATCTGACCGCACTCCTTACTTTGTAGACGGAGACGCAATTCTTATCGCAACAGGGCGGAAACCGATGATCGAAGGATTGAATTTACAAGCAGCAGGTGTAAAAGTAGATGCACACGGAGCAATTGTTGTAAACGATCAGTTGCGCACCACCGTTCCTCACGTATGGGCAATGGGAGACGTAAAAGGCGGACCACAATTTACTTATTTTTCACTAGATGATTTTCGGATTATACGCGATCAACTCTTCGGAGATAAGAAACGTGATATCGGAGATAGGGATCCTGTTCAATATGCCGTATTTATTGATCCGCCTTTGGCGCATATCGGCATTACTGAAGAAGAAGCACTGAAAAGAGGTTATTCGTTCAAAGTATCCCGACTTCCGGCAACTTCCGTTGTCCGTTCACGTACATTGCAACAGACGGACGGTATGCTGAAAGCAATCATCAACAATCATAATGGGAAAATTATGGGATGTACCTTATTTTGCGCTGACGCTTCAGAAATCATCAATATCGTAGCTATGGCGATAAAAACAGGGCAAACCTCTACATTCTTGCGCGATTTTATCTTCACGCATCCCAGTATGAGTGAGGGATTAAATCAACTGTTTGATGTATAAGAATAAGAAAGAATATAACTCACTTCTAAAACAGAGCCTCTGAATAGGGTAAACAGAGGCTCTATTTGGAGTAATCGGAGGCTCTGAATGAGGTAAACGGAGCCTCTAAATAAATGAAATTCATTCTTTTTCAGTCTTAATAGAGTGAAATCTAATAGAAAGTGTTATCTTTGCCACCAAGTTAAACTATATACCTACCGCAATGAGAATTACTAAGTAAGACAACACTTCTAAGTAAACATCACTTTTCTTATATGCTTTTTCTATTTTGTTAAGCATCACGAAATCCGTGTTGTTTAGCCAGTATTGTGTTTGTCGTTCCCCTATCCTGTGATTTTTTTCACTCTATTTTCAACCTCAAACCCAATAGATCATCATGTCTATCAGTATCCAACAAATCAGCTATATCCATCCGGATAAAGAAGTATTATTCAGTGACCTCAATTTTGCCATCAGTAAAGGGCAGAAACTGGGATTAGTCGGTAACAATGGCTGTGGCAAGTCTACTTTGCTACAAATTATTGCCGGACAGTTATCACCCTCTTCCGGTGTCATTGTCCGCCCGGACGACCTATATTATATCCCGCAACATTTCGGACAATATGATTCACTGACCATCGCACAGGCTCTTCAAATAGAGCGCAAACAGCAAGCTCTGCACGCTATCCTGGCAGGAGATGTCTCAAACGAGAATTTCACCATTCTAAATGATGACTGGAATATCGAAGAACGTTCCATCGCCGCTCTCGATTTATGGGGATTAGGACAGTTTACGCTATCCTACCCGATGAATCTGCTTAGTGGCGGCGAAAAGACCCGCGTATTCCTGGCAGGTATGGACATTCATCATCCATCTGTCATACTTATGGATGAACCGACCAATCATCTCGATTCTTCCGGCAGACAACGTTTATATGACTGGGTAGAGAAATATCGTTCCACCCTGTTAGTGGTAAGTCATGACCGTACTCTGCTCAATCTTCTCCCCGAAATTTGCGAACTGGAGAAGCATCAAATCAATTATTATGGCGGAAATTACGAATTCTACAAAGAACAAAAAACGCTGATGCAGGAAGCATTGCAACAACGTATTGAAGAAAAAGAAAAGGCACTACGTATCGCCCGTAAAATGGCTCGCGAAACGGCCGAACGCAGGGACAAACAGAATGTACGCGGCGAAAAGAGTAATATAAAAAAAGGAGTTCCACGCATTGTATTAAACGCACTCCAAGGGAAATCCGAGAAGAGCACTAGTAAACTGACTGGCGTCCATCAGGAGAAAGCCGAGAAGTTAACAAATGAACGCAACCAGCTTCGAGGTTCGCTCTCTCCGACTGCGGCATTAAAAACCGACTTCAACAGTTCCTCGCTTCATACCGGGAAAATATTAGTGACAGCAAAAGAGATTAACTTCAGTTATCATTCCAATTCGGTTAACAATGATATTCTGACGAATAATGAAATAAATTCGTCTGACACAGGTTATCTTCCCAATCCGAATAGCAATGATATTCAGGAAAATAGTATCTCAAAACAACAGCTTTGGCAAGCTCCTGTCAGCTTTCAGCTAAAGAGCGGAGACCGCCTCCGTATAGAAGGAGCCAACGGTAGCGGGAAAACAACTCTATTGAAATTAATCACCGGCCAACTTCAACCACAGGAAGGAACTCTGACGCGGACGGACTTTAGCTATGTCTATTTGAATCAAGAGTATTCGATCATTGACGACCGGAACAGTATTCTTGAACAGGCTTACGCTTTCAACAGCCGGAATCTGCCGGAGCATGAAATAAAGATTATTCTAAACCGTTACTTGTTTCCTGCATCCGAATGGGACAAATCCTGCCGGAAACTTAGTGGTGGTGAGAAAATGCGTCTCGCTTTCTGCTGTCTGATGATTAGTAACAATACCCCTGATATGTTTATCCTGGATGAACCTACCAACAATTTGGACATACAAAGTATTGAAATTATCACTGCTACTATCAAAAATTATGCAGGTACTGTGATAGCAATCTCACACGACAATTATTTTATTCAGGAAATTGGTGTCGAACAATGCATTTTATTGAGTTAGTCTATTGATATTTTATCCAGGGCAACCGCACCAAAATTTAATTCATATCCGCACAGTTTTGAA
>OHIZ01000592.1_pt1 | contig 13194 bp, 10 predicted proteins | sample 1568501 | NCBI WGS metagenome assembly OHIZ01 (sample SAMEA3879544, study PRJEB24766) | human gut metagenome | biome: human-associated habitat; feature: feces | place: USA | collected 1985/1987 | reverse complement strand
GAATCAAAGAAAGTATCTATCTTTACCCAAGTATTTTTTATTATTCACCATCAAATGTAAATATTATGGCAAGTAGAAGAGAACTCAAAAAGAATGTAAACTATATCGCAGGAGAATTGTTCACCGAGTGTTTAATCAACAGTATGTTTATACCTGGTACTGACAAAAGTAAGGCCGACGAGCTAATGGCGGAAGTGTTGAAAATGCAGGATGAATTTGTATGCCGCATCAGTCACACCGAACCGGGAAATGTGAAAGGTTTTTATAAGAAATTCCGTGCAGACTTTAATGCAAAAGTAAACGAGATTATTGAAGCGATCGGAAAATTGAACTAAAAAAACAGAATGAAGAAAGCAATTTATAGCTTTATCTATTACCGCCTATTGGGGTGGAAGACAAACGTTACGGTAACCAATTATGATAAATGCGTGATTTGCGCCGCTCCACACACTACGAACCTTGACTTATTTATTGGAAAACTATTTTACGGTGCTTTAGGCCGTAAGACTAGTTTCATGATGAAGAAAGAATGGTTTTTCTTTCCACTCGGACTTTTTTTCAAAGCAGTCGGTGGGATTCCCGTAGACCGTAGTCGAAAAACTTCGTTGGTGGATCAGATGGTCAAACATTTCAACGAATGCAAAAAGTTTCATTTGGCTATCACGCCCGAAGGAACCCGCAAGGCAAATCCAAATTGGAAAAAGGGTTTTTATTATATCGCCTTGAAAGCGCAAGTACCCATCGTATTGATCGGTATCGATTACAGCAAAAAGATGATTTCGGCAACGAAAGCCATCATGCCGTCGGGAGATATTGATAAAGACATGAGAGAAATCAAACTTTATTTCAAGGACTTTCAAGGAAAACATCCTGAGAATTTTGCCCTTGGCGAGATTTAATCACTAAACAGTGTGGATTCAATCCGTATTTCCATAGTACAAACCGATATCGTTTGGGAAAACAAACAGGAAAATCTCCGTCTGCTCCACAAGAAACTGCAAAGTCTCTGTGGAACAACGGAGATTGTTGTTTTACCGGAAATGTTTTCTACCGGCTTCAGTATGCAGAGCAAAACATTGGCAGAACCTAATTCCGGTGAAACCATTACCACTCTCAAACTATGGGCCAGGCAATTCCAGATAGCCATCTGCGGAAGTTATATCGCAACGGATAACGGGTTGTTCTACAATCGGGCATTTGTTCTGACACCGGAAGGAGAAGAATTCTATTACGACAAACGGCATTTGTTCCGCATGGGACGGGAAGCCGAACATTTCTCCGCCGGCACGAAACGGCTTATCCTTCCCTACCTCGAATGGAACATTTGTCTGCAAGTCTGCTACGACCTTCGTTTCCCGGTATGGAGCCGAAATATAAACAATGAGTATGACTTATTGATATATGTAGCCAACTGGCCTATTCCCCGCCGTCCGGTATGGGATACGTTGCTTCGAGCTCGAGCGTTCGAGAATCAGTGCTATGTATGCGGTGTCAACCGGACAGGAACCGACGGTTACCATTTGGAGTATAATGGAGGAAGTAAAATCTATTCAGCTTTCGGAGAAGAGATAGCCTCGCTGCCCGACGGCCGGGAAGGAATAGCTACGGCAACTCTCAACCTGTCCGCTCTCCGTCAATTCAGAGAAAAATTTCCGGTATGGAAAGATGCAGACGAATTTCATCTGTCATAGTTGCTATCAAACAAATGTTAAAAACCAATTAAAACGACAACAATACCGCAAAGCAGGTAGTTAATTATATAAACCTCTTTTGTATCTTTGTCGTGAAAATACAGTCGTAAGAATTCTAATCTTACATAACTTAATTAACAACTTTATGAAAACAAATCTTAGTTCTCAAATCAGTCTCCACCGGGTCTCCCCCAGATATTACAGACCGGAGAATGCTTTTGAAAAATCAGTCTTGACAAGACTAGAAAAAATTCCTACGGACATTTACGAATCTGTAGAAGAAGGCGCTAACTACATTGCCCGCGAAATAGCACAAACCATCCGCGAAAAACAAAAAGCCGGACGTTTCTGCGTATTGGCTCTTCCGGGAGGAGATTCTCCCAGACACGTATATACGGAACTTATTCGCATGCACAAGGAAGAAGGACTCAGCTTCCGTAATGTGATCGTATTTAATATGTACGAATATTATCCATTGGCTCCTGATGCAGTCAACAGCAATTTCAACGCTTTGAAGAATATGCTGTTGGATCATATCGACATCGACAAGCAGAATATATTCACTCCCAACGGAAGTATTGCCAAAGATACAATCTTTGAATATTGCCGTCTCTACGAACAACGTATCGAAAGTTTCGGAGGCATTGATATTGCTTTACTGGGTATCGGCCGTGTGGGTAACATCGCATTCAACGAACCGGGTTCACGCTTGAACTCTACCACCCGTCTGATTTTATTGGATAACGCCTCGCGCAATGAAGCATCCAGAATTTTCGGAACAATGGATAATACTCCGATCAGTTCTATCACGATGGGAGTAGCTACCATTCTCAGTGCAAAGAAAGTATATCTGCTTGCATGGGGCGAGAACAAAGCAGCTATGATTAAAGAATGTGTGGAAGGTGCGATCACCGATACTATTCCTGCTTCTTATCTGCAAACTCACAACAATGCACATGTAGCGCTTGACCTTTCGGCAGCCATGAATCTGACACGCATCCAACGTCCGTGGCTGGTAACTTCCTGCGAATGGAATGACAAGTTGATCCGTAGCGCTATTGTCTGGTTGTGCCAGTTGACAGGCAAACCTATTTTGAAACTGACTAACAAGGATTATAATGAAAACGGTCTGAGTGAACTGTTGGCTCTTTATGGTTCTGCATACAATGTAAATATCAAGATCTTCAATGATTTGCAGCACACCATCACCGGATGGCCGGGCGGCAAGCCGAATGCTGACGACACCTATCGTCCCGAACGTGCAAAACCCTACCCGAAACGTGTGATTATTTTCTCTCCCCATCCTGATGATGACGTTATCTCTATGGGTGGAACTCTCCGCCGTCTGGTAGAGCAGAAACATGAAGTACACGTGGCATACGAAACTTCCGGCAATATCGCTGTAGGTGATGAAGAAGTAATTCGTTTCATGCACTTCATCAACGGATTCAACCAGATCTTCAACAATAGTGAGGACCAGGTTATCAATGAAAAGTACGCAGAAATACGTAATTTCCTGAAAGCGAAGAAAGACGGTGATATGGACAGCCGTGACATACTGACTATCAAAGGTCTGATCCGTCGCGGTGAAGCCCGTACTGCTTGTACATATAATAACATTCCATTGGAACGTTGCCACTTCCTTGATCTGCCTTTCTACGAAACGGGTAAGATTCAAAAGAATCCGATCAGCGAAGCCGACGTAGAAATCGTACGTAACCTGCTCCGTGAAGTGAAACCTCATCAGATTTTCGTAGCCGGTGACTTGGCCGACCCGCACGGTACTCACCGTGTATGTACGGATGCAGTATTCGCTGCCATCGACCTTGAAAAAGAAGAAGGTGCCAAGTGGCTGAAAGACTGCCGTATCTGGATGTATCGCGGCGCCTGGGCCGAATGGGAAATTGAGAACATTGAAATGGCAGTGCCTATCAGCCCGGAAGAACTTCGCGCAAAACGTAATTCTATCTTGAAGCATCAGTCGCAGATGGAAAGCGCTCCTTTCTTGGGTAACGATGAACGTCTGTTCTGGCAACGCAGCGAGGACCGTAATCGCGGTACAGCTGCATTGTATGACAAATTGGGCTTGGCTTCATACGAGGCAATGGAAGCGTTTGTTGAATACATTCCGCTATAAGGAAAGAAGGTATTCTTGATTAAGAGAATATAAAACAATAAAAGAAGAGTGGGAAGTGGGATACTTCTCGCTCTTTTTTGTTTATTTTTGCGGAGTAATTCACCACAGAGGAAAGGAGGACACAGAGGACTTCATAAATAAAAGAATTATGTAGTTTCCACATTTACCCCTCTGTGTCCTCCTTTCCTCTGTGGTGAGTATAAAAAAGCAGCAAGTATGAAGATAATAGTGTTTTTCCTATGCCTTACATTGGGAGTAAATTTCCTTTCTGCTCAGGACATTGAAAGGAATGTAAAAGAACGATTGACAGATTATTTCGGCAGATATACCACAACGGCGAAAATCAGTACACCTAAGCTGAAAAGTGTTGATATAGATTATGAACGCAAAACGATTGCTATCCATGCTTCGGAAAGTTTTGCTTATCAGCCTTTTCGACCGGAGACTGTAGAAGCTGTTTACAATCAAGTGAAGGAGCTGCTTCCGGGACCTGTCCACTACTATCGACTCACTATCTTTGCAGATGGAAAGCCCATTGAGGAACTTATCCCGAATATTTATCGGAACAAGAAAAAGGATAAGGAACGGATGTCCTTGAAAACCGATTATAAAGACAAAGCGTGGGTAAAGAACATTTCACGCCCCAATGAAATATCACGAGGATTGCAAGACCGCCATATCGCAATCTGGCAAAGTCACGGCAATTATTTCAAGAACGACAAGAATGAATGGGGATGGCAACGCCCCCGTCTGTTTTGCACAACGGAAGATCTGTTCACACAGTCGTTTGTCCTTCCGTACGTAATCCCGATGTTGGAAAACGCAGGTGCAATCGTCTACACTCCCCGCGAACGGGATACTCAGAAAAATGAGATCATTGTGGACAACGATACACCTAATGCTTCTCTTTATCTGGAAGTAGGAAGCAAAAAAGCACATTGGGCTACTGCTCCGATAAAAGGCTTCGCTCAAAAGAAGGCGATTTATAGAGATGGAGAAAATCCCTTCACAGATGGGACCTGCCGCTTTATTCCGACCGAAAGAAAGAAGAAGAATAAAGACCAGGCTTTCGCCGAATGGGTGCCTACCCTACCGGCAAAAGGAGAATACGCGGTTTATGTCTCTTACCGGACATTGCCTAATAGCGTGAACGACGCCAGATATCTTGTTTTCCACAATGGAGGGGTGACCGAATTCAAAGTGAATCAAAAGATAGGCGGAGGCACTTGGGTTTATCTGGGCACATTCGAGTTTGACAAAGGCAATAACGATTACGGCATGGTAGTGCTAAGCAACGAGAGTAGCGAGCACGGCGTAGTATGCGCAGATGCGGTACGTTTCGGAGGAGGAATGGGAAATATTGAGCGAGGAGGAAAGACAAGCGGTTTGCCCCGTTATCTGGAAGGGGCACGCTACTCTGCCCAATGGGCGGGAATGCCATACGAGGTATATGCGGGGCGGAAAGGTGAAAATGATTATGCGGATGACATCAATACACGCTCCAACACAATTAATTATTTATCCGGAGGTTCTGTCTATAATCCGCAACAACCCGGTTTAGGTATTCCTTTGGAAATGACAATGGCGCTGCATAGCGATGCGGGATGCAGCAAAACGGATGAGCTGATCGGCTCATTGGGGATATACACCACTGATTTTAATAATGGAAAACTGAACACAGGAATCGACCGGTATGCCTCACGGGATTTGGCCGATATTCTACTCACTCAGATTCAGAAAGATATATATTCAAGTTATAATCTGTCTTGGACACGACGCAGTATGTGGAACCGCAATTACAGCGAGACGCGTCTTCCGGCTACTCCTTCTACCATTATCGAATTACTTTCCCATCAGAACTTTGCCGATATGCAGTTGGGACATGATCCGAATTTCAAGTTTACGGTGGGACGTGCCATCTATAAAGGTATCTTGCAGTTTGTTGCCGGCCAGCATGACAAAGAATATGTAGTGCAACCTCTTCCTGTCAGCAATTTTACTATCCGCTTCGGAAAGAAAAAGAATACGTTGGAGCTTTCGTGGAAAGGTGAAAACGATCCGCAAGAACCCACCGCACAGCCACGTGAATACATTGTATACACACGCATTGGCTATGGTGGTTTCGACAACGGTACATTAGTCAGCAAGACGTCCCATACCGTCAAAATAGAACCGGGACTCGTTTATTCCTTTAAAGTAACTGCCGTAAACCGGGGTGGTGAAAGCTTCCCGTCCGAGATACTCTCTGCTTATAAGGCCAAACGCGAGCGGGAAAGAGTATTGATAATCAACGGATTCGACAGAGTCAGCGGACCGGCTGTCATTAATACGTTTGACAAAGCAGGATTCGACCTGGAACAAGATCCCGGAGTTCCTTATTTATCAAACATCTCATTCAGTGGAGCGCAAATAGGATTCAACCGTACACAAGCCGGCAAAGAAGGAGAAGGCAGTCTGGGATATAGCGGAAGCGAGTTGGAGGGAATGAAAATAGCAGGTAACACATTCGACTATCCTTTCATTCATGGAAAAGCGATTCAAGCCGCTGGCAAATATAGTTTCGTGTCATGCAGCGACGAGGCTGTGGAAAACGGTACAGTCACACTGGAAGATTATCCGGTTGTGGACTACATTTTGGGAATGGAGAAAGAAGATCCGGTCCATAAAGTATACTACAAAACATTTTCTTCGGCCATGCAACGGATCATCACCAGTTATTGCCAGTCGGGAGGAAATCTATTTGTCAGCGGTGCATACGTGGGAAGCGATATGAGTGGAACACAGGGGAACCGGGAATTTACGGAGAAGATCTTAAAATACGGTTATCAAAGCAGCATGACGGACAAGAGTTCAAACCACATTAACGGGTTGGGACGTACGATTACCATACCGAGAGCACCTAATGAAACCAGCTATGCCGTCCCTGCTCCCGACTGTATCGTTCCGGTAGATACGGCATTTCCTGTCTTTACATACGTTCCCGGCAACCAAAGCGCAGGTATCGCTTATAAAGGAAACTACCGTACCTTTGTATTGGGATTTCCTTTTGAAAGCATACAATCGGAAGCCGACCGGGCAACTATCATGGCAGGTATACTGGGATTCTTTACGCAGAGATAAAAAATATCCCTTTTTTTAATCTGCTTTTCATTTTAAGTTCTATCTTTGCTACTATAATAACCCTTAAAACTAGAAAAGATGTATACTATACAAGCAAATCCCAGCGGTACACGCAGCATAGAGGTCTCTAATGAGAATCTGAGAACGATCGAGAAATATGCATTGTTCCGCCATCTCATTGATAGTACCGGCATTGTAGACGAAGCGGTTTTGGACAAATTGAAACTAAACATCCGTTCCCTCATCGCCAGTCAGGAAGAAGACAGCAAGGACTTGCTGGACCTTTGTATTGATGTGATTTACCACAATAATATGAAGGCATTCGGCTTGCAACAGCTTATCAAGCTCTATCTGACGTGGCTTTCCAGTCCGGAAACGGAAGAAGAGGAGGCATAATGATTACAGTAAATACTTGCGGAATCACAGCCTATAGTCCGCTGATTCCTGCAATAAAAGCGATGTGTAATGCGTCTCCCGGTGAAACACTGGAGATTATCATGAACCATGCCGATGCGTTTCAGGATCTGAAGGAATATCTGTCCGAACAAGGCATCGGTTTCCGCGAAATTTATGACGGAGAACAAATGACAGTACAGTTCACCGTATAATGCGTATCTTTACAGCATGAAAGAATATCGATTGACTGACTGGTTACCTACTACCAAAAAAGAAATAGAACTTCGCGGATGGAATGAACTGGACATCATCCTTTTCAGTGCGGACGCGTACGTAGATCACCCTTCTTTTGGTGCAGCCGTTATCGGCCGCATTCTCGAAGCGGAAGGTTTGAAAATAGCCATTGTACCCCAACCTAACTGGCGCGATGACTTGCGCGATTTCAAAAAGTTGGGGCGTCCGCGCCTGTTCTTTGGCATTTCCGGCGGGTGCATGGACTCGATGGTAAACAAATATACCGCCAACAAACGATTGCGTAGCGAAGATGCGTATACACCGGACGGGCGTCCGGATATGCGGCCGGACTATCCTTCTACTGTTTACAGTCAGATTCTCAAGAGACTTTATCCGGATGTTCCTGTCATCTTGGGAGGAATTGAGGCCAGCATGAGGCGGTTAAGCCATTATGATTATTGGCAGGATAAGGTGCAGAAAAGCATTTTATGCGATAGTGGAGCGGACTTGCTTATTTATGGAATGGGCGAAAAGCCGATTGTCGAATTAACCCGTAAAATAAAAGGTTTGCTGCCGACAGAAGACGCCGTATGCACTGTCAACGATTTAAAAACAATCATCGGAACGATTCCTCAGACAGCCTATCTTTGCCGTGCCTCTGAGTGGACTTCCGATACGGAAGATATACAACTCTATTCGCATGAGGAATGCCTTGCAGACAAAAAGAAACAGGCAAGCAATTTCCGGCATATCGAAGAAGAGTCCAATAAATATGCGGCTTCACGCATCACGCAAGCTGTCGGAAACAAAGTCGTAGTCGTCAATCCTCCTTATCCCCCGATGAGCCAGGAAGAAATTGACCGTTCTTTCGATTTGCCCTATACCCGTATGCCTCATCCCAAATATAAAGGGAAGCGGATTCCGGCATACGATATGATAAAATTCTCCATCAATATCCATCGGGGATGTTTTGGCGGGTGTGCATTCTGCACCATTTCCGCACATCAAGGAAAATTCATCGTCAGCCGCAGCAAAGAATCCATTCTGAGGGAAGTAGAAGAGGTAACTCAGTTACCGGACTTTAAAGGATACTTAAGCGATTTGGGTGGTCCTTCCGCCAATATGTATCAGATGAAAGGGAAAGATGAGTCTATCTGTAAGAAATGCAAGCGTCCGTCCTGTATCCATCCGAAAGTCTGCCCGAACCTGAACTCAGACCATCGTCCGTTATTGGATATTTATCACGCGGTAGATGCCTTGCCCTGCATTAAGAAATCATTTATAGGCAGCGGGGTACGTTATGACTTATTATTGCATCGTAGTAAAGAGGAGGCCATCAACCGCAGTACCGCCGAATATACCCGCGAATTGATTGTCAAGCACGTTAGCGGCCGACTGAAAGTTGCTCCGGAACATACAAGTGAACGGGTATTATCCGCAATGCGCAAACCTCCTTTCGAGCAGTTTGAAACATTCAAAAGGATATTCGACCGAATCAATAAAGAGGAAAACCTGCGCCAGCAACTGATTCCGTATTTTATTTCCTCGCATCCCGGATGCAAAGAAGAAGATATGGCGGAACTTGCCGTTATTACCAAACGGCTGGATTTTCATTTGGAACAAGTGCAGGACTTTACCCCCACTCCTATGACAGTAGCCACGGAAGCATGGTACACAGGATACCATCCCTACACGCTGGAACCGATATTCAGCGCCAAGACTCAACGGGAAAAACTGGCACAACGTCAATTCTTCTTCTGGTACAAGCCGGAAGAACGGAAAAATATCATTAATGAATTGAGACGTATCGGACGGGGGGATTTGATAGATAAGCTATACAGAAAGAGGTAACGCAACAATCTCCTGCAATACATTAACCGCTGTCTCCACATTCGACACATCTTTAATCAGCATACTCCGTTTCCCGTTCTGCTCGCGAAGATCGCAACGGCGGGTATACTTCATCATATAATCAATCACCTTTCCGAAAGCCTGGCTCTGATAGAACGGGCTATCCGGATTGGACACAAAGAACAATGTCATGCGTCCACCCTTCAAGAATATCTTCTCCGCTCCCAAACGTGCCGCCAACCGGCGCAGAGGAACGATACGGAGCAATTCTTCCGTTTCCGGAGGAACAGGGCCGAAGCGGTCTTCCAGACGAGAACGGAAAGCTGCAACGTCTTTGTCCAATGTCAGACTGTCCAATTCGCGATAAAGCAACATACGCTCACTGCTACCGGTCACATAATTCGCCGGTAATAACAATTCCAAATCACTTTCCACCTGACATTCATCCACAAATCCTTCACCGCTGATCTGCCCTTCCCCTTTGATTTCCTCCGCATACAAATCTGCAAATTCATCGTTCTTCAGTTCATGAACAGCCTCACTGAGAATCTTCTGATACGTCTCATATCCCAAGTCGGCAACAAATCCGCTTTGTTCCGCCCCCAACAGATTACCGGCTCCGCGAATATCCAAATCCTGCATGGCAATGTGAATACCGCTTCCCAAATCGCTAAAGTTCTCAATCGCTTGAAGGCGCCGCTTTCCCTCTGCGGTAAGACTGCTTAACGGAGGAGCCAACAGATAACAGAACGCTTTCTTATTGCTACGTCCTACCCGCCCACGCATCTGATGAAGATCGCTCAAGCCGAAATTCTGCGCTTGATTGATTATAATCGTATTTGCATTCGGGATATCAATACCGCTCTCAATAATGGTAGTCGCCAAAAGGACATCATAATCATAATTGACAAAATCCAAAATAATCTTTTCCAATTGCGCCGGCTCCATCTGTCCGTGACCGATAGCTACACGGCAATCCGGAATGTGACGCTCAATCATCGCTTTCAGTTCCGGCAAATTAGCTATCCGATTATTGACAAAGAACACCTGTCCGTTACGGCTCATTTCAAAATTAATCGCATCCGTAATCACCTCCTCATTAAAGGTATGCGCCTCTGTCTGAATCGGATAACGGTTAGGCGGAGGCGTAGAGATAACACTCAGATCGCGCGCACCCATCAGCGAGAACTGAAGCGTACGGGGAATCGGAGTAGCGGTCATTGTCAATGTGTCCACGTTCACTTTCAGTTGCCGCAACTTTTCCTTTACAGAGACTCCGAATTTCTGTTCTTCATCAACAATCAGCAATCCCAAGTCTTTAAATTGGACGTCTTTTCCCAAGATGCGGTGAGTACCTATCAGTATATTGACATCCCCCTCCTTCAATCCTTTCAATACTGCCTTGGATTGTGCGGCCGTACGTGCACGGCTCAAATATTCCACCCTGCAAGGCAATCCTTTCAAGCGGTCGCGGAATGTCTGGAAATGCTGATAGGCAAGCCGCACGGATGGCAACCTCTGTCTTTCCAAATCCCACATCCCCACAGACCAGACGATCCATCGGACGATCACTCTCCATATCCGCCTTGACATCAATTGTCGCTTTGCTCTGGTCTGGTGTATCTTCATAAATAAAGGAAGCTTCCAGCTCACGCTGCAAGAAACTATCCGGACTATAAGAGAAGCCCTTTTCCTGGCGGCGCTGCGAATACAGCTTAATCAGATCACGGGCAATATCTTTTATCTTACTCTTTGTACGCTCTTTCAGTTTCTCCCACGCACCCGTGCCCAATTTATTAAGTCGGGGAGCCTCTCCCTCTTTTCCTTTGTATTTGGAAACTTTGTGCAAAGAATGAATAGAAACAAATACCACATCATCATTCTGAAAAACCAGTTTCAGGACTTCTTGCGTAGTATCTCCATTCGGAATACGCACCAGACCGGAGAAACGTCCGATACCATGATCCGTATGCACCACATAATCGCCCGGAGTAAACTGGTTCAATTCTTTCAAGGAAAGGGCCACCTTTCCCGAACGGGCTTTATCACTCTTCAGATTATACTTATGGAAACGGTCGAATAACTGATGATCTGTAAACACACACAGCCTCAACGTATTATCAACGAACCCTTCGTGAATGGTACGCTCAACAGGAGTAAATTGTATCTTATCACCACGATCCTCAAAAATAGCCTTGATACGATCCGTTTGCTTCGTGCTGTCGCTACATATATAAAGCAGATAACCTTTTTCCAGATACTCTTTGAAAGAGGAAGCCACCAAATCGAAATTCTTATGAAAGATAGGCTGGGCGGATGTACTGAAAGAGACACTGGCTTCCGGCGTTCCGGTTGGCTTGTTACCAAATTCCAACCGACGGAAATCAAGAGCGCGTACAGTAAACTCACTGCCATCGATCAATTTTCCCTCCAACGTAATTCCCCCATTCTCTTCGGCCTCCTGAACGGCTATTGCCTGCGGAGTCAACGCCTCATCATGCACCACTTGGATTCGCTCGCGCAACCAAAGAAAGTCACGCATGGCGAGCACGGTTTCTTTCGGAATAAAATCCAGAAAAGAAGTGGTTACCTCTCCCGTCACTGCCAAATCCGGAACGATAGACACTTCCTTTTTCTTCTCACGGGACAACTGAGACTCCACCTCAAAGGTACGGACACTCTCTACTTCATCACCGAAAAAGTCAATACGATAAGGATATTCCGAAGCAAAAGAGAAAACATCGATTATGCTGCCACGAACGGCATATTGTCCCGGCTCATATACATAATCCACATATTCAAAACCATAACTATGCAACACATCCGTTATAAAAGTAGTATCCACCTTTTCACCCACACTCAGTTTCAAGGTCTTATTGCTCAGTTCCTTACGGGATACCACTTTCTCAGCCAACGCATCGGGATAAGTGACGATACACAATCCTTTCTCTCCTTTCTGCAGACGGCTCAGCACCTCCGTACGCAAAATCTCATTGGCTGCGTCTTTCTGTCCGTACTTGATGGAACGCCGGAAAGAAGATGGGAAAAAAAGTACCGTTTCCGAGCCTAATATCTGTGTCAGGTCGTGATAAAAATACCCGGCTTCTTCAAGATCACCCAAGATAAACACAAACGGGCAACCACCCTCTTGCACCAATACAGAAGAAAAAAGGGAAGCAGCAGACGCATACAGTCCTCCACAAAAAACAGTTTGAACAGAAGTGTCCTTCAACAAGCGCTTCATTACTGCCGTATTGGGGTGGGCAGCATATTGTTGTTGCAACTCAGTTATTGTCATACCTATAAAATTTCACCGCAAAAGTACAAAAAAGATTGGGAGTACATACTTTAAAAATGGAAGTATTATCAAGAAATACACAGTAAGAATTACCGAGCTATGGGCTCAGCGCCATTGAGACGTGGGCTGAGTCTCGGTGAAGCGTGGGCTCAGTATCGCTCAGGCGTGGGCTTAGTATCAGTCAGACGTGGGCTTACCTCCCGTAAGGTGTGGGCTTAATTCCGGTGAGGTACGGAGTTATCCATAATGAGCCGCAGAACACGTTAAATATTCCTTAGTTCATCTATAACTAAAGGAAAAGAACTACTTTTGTTCTTAAATATTATAGTATCTATATGCAGACATCAGACAGCATTGTAATTATTCCTACTTATAACGAACGAGAGAATATCGAAAATATTATCCGTGCCGTTTTCGGACTTCCCAAAGTATTCCATATTCTGGTAATAGAAGACGAAGAGGCAATT
>OHIZ01000581.1_pt1 | contig 13372 bp, 10 predicted proteins | sample 1568501 | NCBI WGS metagenome assembly OHIZ01 (sample SAMEA3879544, study PRJEB24766) | human gut metagenome | biome: human-associated habitat; feature: feces | place: USA | collected 1985/1987 | reverse complement strand
ACTTACGCGGAAAAAGCAACGAACGGTAGAGACAGGAATAGAAGGTGCGATATTGTTCGTCTGTTCCGCCTTCCACCTCTATCTTGCCCAACACCCGGTTCCAGGCATCCTTGCCTTTTCGCACCAGCGTATCGAAATCATCGGCACCCAGTTCGCACAGATTCGCTTCCGCCTGTTCGGGACTGATAAACGAAGAGGCGACCCGTGCATGCACCACTTCCCCTTTACGGGTCTTGAAGCCGATAACGGCTCCTGTGTGAAAAGCATTCTGCTCCATGACGTCTCTCTTTAAAGAAAGGGAAACCTCATCCTTTTTCCTTTTAGGCTTCTCATCATTGGAGAAGGTGGCCCGATAAGTAAACGGCTTGTCGAACTCAACGACAAAATAGTTCTTGAAGTTATCGGGCACGCCGCCACTGTTGCGTGTGGTATAGCCTATAATCTTATTCTCTTCGGGAATAATCCTGATAGACGACCCACAGTCGAAAGCATCGACCACAATATATGAATCATTTTCAGGAAAAGTGAAGCGAAACATCACCGCACGTTCGGTCGGTGTAAGCTCGGTCACTACATCATGTTCCGCCAGATACACCTTATAATAATAAGGACGCGACAGTTCGGCCTTATGGGAAAACCAACTGGCACGCTTGTCTTCATCAAACTCCGGCTTCCCGGTAACGGGCATCAGAGAAAACTGACCGTAATCGTTAATCCACGGACTGGGTTGGTGAGTCTGCTTAAAGCCGCGAATCTTGTTGGCCGTATAGACGTATTGCCATCCGTCACCCATCTTTCCGGTTTGTGGTGTCCAAAAATTCATTCCCCACGGACGGGCAGTCGCAGGATAAGTATTGCCGGTGGAAAGTTCGAAAGAGGACTGAGTTCCCACCAACGGACTCACATAATCGGCATAGTCCTTTGCCTGCACCCATAAAGTGAAGCAAAAGAATACAACTGACAGGAAAAGTTTCTTTATCATCGTGTTGCCTGGTTTATTTACGGTTTAAAAGGTTCGGCTCCCATACTGATTTCCATCACTCCCCCCGCCGTCAGGTCGCTGTGCGTGAAGAAAGGCTGTTCAAGCGGTTTCCCGTTCAACAGAATGGACTGAACATATTTGTTTTCTTTTGAGTTGTTCTTCGTGCGAATCACAAAATCCTTTTGACCGGGCAGGTGAATGGTCACTTCCTCGAACAAGGGACGGCCAATGGAGTAAACCGGCTCACCGGGACACACCTGATAGAAACCCATCGCATTCAGAATATACCAGGCTGACATCTGACCACAATCCTCATTGCCCGAAAGACCGTCGGGAGCATTGCGGTACTGACTATACAGCACACTGTCTACCAATTCCTGTGTCCGCCACGGACGATTGACATAGTTATACAGATGGATGATGTGATGACTCGGCTCGTTGCCGTGAGCATATTGCCCGATAAGACCGGAAATATCTGCCGAAACCGTCTCCCCTTCAAGCTCGGAAGAAACAGTGAACAGGGAATCCAGCTTACCGACAAAAGCCTCCTCTCCTCCCATCAAGCCACTGCCAAGCCGTACCTTCGCAATAATCGTCACTGCGATGGGTAGACGAACGAGGATTGAACGGAGTACGCCATTTCCCCTTACTGTCCCGCCCGCGCATAAAACGGGTTTCGGGGTCGAAGTAAGACTTATATGCCCCGGCAAAACGAGCATATTTATCTCTTGTTTCCACATCTCCCAAACTATCTGCCAATACGGATATACACCAATCATCGTATGCATATTCCAATGCCTTTGCCACCGATTCGTTTTCGAGGTCGCAAGGAATATAGCCCAGCGCATCCTTGTAATAACGGGCACGGGGCATCACAAAAGGAACCAGCCACTTCGGACCGACAATGCCGGTCGTGTCGTATTCGGCAGTACGGAGACAGGCTTGGTAGGCTTCGCGAACATCGAAATCGCGATAGCCCTTCACGTATGCATCGGTGATGATAGAGGCAGCATGATAGCCAATCATCGTTCCCGTGTAGTTGGCAGCACAATCCCATTTCGGGAAAACACCTCCCTCACGCTGTTTCTTCAACAATGAACGGATATAGCTTTCGTTGGTATGAGGGTCTATGATGGTGAGCAAAGGATGCAACGCACGAAATGTGTCCCAAATAGAAAAAGTGGTGTAAACAGGATCTTCCTTATCGGTGGTGTGCACTTTTAAATCCATCCCCAAATAACGCCCGTCTACATCGGTAAACAAGTTCGGACTCAAGAATGCATGATACATGGCAGTATAGAAAATGGCAAGTTGGTCGGGGTCTTCCGTTTTCACCTCTATCTTTGAAAGACAATCATTCCAAGTCTTTCGGGCATCGGCACGCACCTTGTCAAAATCCCAGTCGGGCAACTCAGCCAACAGATTCTGCCTGGCTCCTTCACCATCGACAGACGAGATGGAGAAACGAACCATTACCTGTTCATCTTCAGCCGTATCAAAACGGAGCAACATTTTGCAGACAGGAATCTGCTGTCCGCCTTCCTCGATGGTATCGGTATAAAGAGTATGGGTAAAAGGCTTTGAGAAAACAGCATAAAAATAAAGATCTTGTTGCCAAGCCCAATAAGCACTGCGCTTGTATCCGCAAAGCACGGTATCATTGACAGCCTCCACCTCCATGACCTGATTGGTTTGCTGCTGAATATTATAGTCCATATCCAGAATGAAACCCGATTCCTTGCTTTCAGGAAACGTATAACGGTGCATGGCGGCACGCTCAGTGGCCGTCAGCTCGGCTTTCACACCGTAAGTATCCAAGAAAACCGAATAATATCCCGGTTCGGCATACTCGTTCCTGTGCGAAAAAGCAGAAGCGAAAGGACGCTGCTGACTCTCTTTCCCAAGATATTCCACCTTCTGCTCACCTACGGTAGGCATCAAAAGAAAATCACCGAAATCGGCACAGCCCGTACCGCTAAGGCGTGTGTGGGCAAAACCATTGATGGTGGAATCTTCGTAATAGTAGCCCGAACAGGAGTCCCAGCCATCGATACGCGTATCAGGACCCGGTTGAATCATTCCGTGAGGCAACATGGCACCCGGATGCGTATGTCCGTGTCCTCCCGTTCCGATGAAAGGATTGACATAACCGGTGTATTCTTTCATTTCCGTTGTTTGGGTAGAACATGCACTCAAACATAATAATCCTACCAAACAACCGCTTACGAGTCTATTGAATTTCATTGTTTTCTATTTGATGTTATTTTATTTCCGATGAAACGGATTATCGATACCAAATCTCTCCCGGTTCGGAACTCATCTCGAATTCCACAGTAGCCCCGTCCATTATCTGTTGATGGGTGATATAACTCTTATCGTATGGCTTTCCGTTCAACTTGACCGACCGGATATAGATATTCTCACGGTTGACAGCCGGTGCCAGCACTGTAAAAGTCTTCCCGTTGTCAAGATGCATACGCATTTCGGGAAATAACGGAGTTCCTATTTCATATTCACCACTTACGGGATTGACCGGATAAAAGCCCATGGCACTGAATACATACCAAGCAGACATCTGACCGCAATCTTCATTGCCGCACAGTCCGGCAGGTGCATTGAAATAAAGATGATGCATCACCTGTGCCACATACTTCTGAGTCTTCCACGGCTGACGTACTTTATTATACAAATAAATGACATGATGGCTCGGCTCATTGCCATGAGCATACTGCCCAATCATACCGGTGCTGAAAATAGGCAAATCCTCCTTCCCGGCAGGGATATACGTAAACATACTATCGAGCTTCTCTGCAAAGCGGTCTTTTCCTCCGACCAAAGTTATCAGTCCGCGAATATCCTGAGGCACAGACCATAAATACTGCCATCCGTTACTCTCGCAAATATGGGCTGTATAGTCATCGGGACAGAAAGGCCGGATAAAAACACCCTTGTCATCAACGGGCTGCATAAATCCTGTAGCGGGATTGAATACATTCTTGTAGTTTTGAGAACGCTTGTAAAACTCTTCCGCCAGTTCCGTCTTTCCCATCTTGCGCGCCATCTCTGCAATGCAATAATCATCAAAAGCATACTCCAGTGTTTTGGAAAGCGACCAATTGTCGGCATTATACTCATCTTTTATATTATAAGGAATATAACCGAGCTTCTTATAAAGCCCGATTCCCCGATAATTGTCCAAGTTGGCAGTGGCGACACAGGCCTTCAATGCTTTCTCTGCATCAAAGTCACCTATTCCTTTCAAATAAGCATCCACAATGACGGGAACAGCATGATAGCCAATCATCATATCAGTCTCACTACCCCAAAAGTTCCAAACCGGAAGCCGGCCGTTTTGGTCATAAAAAGCAAGAAAAGACTTTATCATGTCATTGGTGCGGACAGGCTCGGTATAAGTAAGAAGCGGATGGGCGGCACGATAAGTATCCCATAAAGAAAAAGTGCCATAGTTCACCCAGCCATCGGCTTTATGTATTTTCTTATCAGGTCCATAATACGAACCGTCCACATCACTAAAGACAGTGGGCGCTATCATGGTGCGATACAAAGCCGTATAGAAATTCACCTTGTCATCCAAGTCACAGATGCCCCTGACCTCTATCTTCCCAAGCTGACGATTCCAATTCTCTTTGGTCTCCGCCACATACTTATCAAAGTCATTATGAGGAGCCTCAGCCGCCAGGTTTCCAGCTGCCCCTTCCATGCTTACTCCCGAAAGAGCCGTACACAACACTATCTCTTCCCCATCGGTCGTATCAAAGTTGAAACGTGCCACGTATGCAGTACCTATGGTCTTGCCATCCTGTATGATGGCGGTAGTATCTATTTCGGAAGACCGGAACGGTTTGGAAAAACGGGTACGGAAGAAAACACGCTGTCCACGTGCCCAACCGTCAGAGAACCGATATCCCTGTATGGTGCATGAGTCCACCACCTCGATATGGGAGTCTTGTGTGAAATCCCAGTTCATCGCCTTCTTCAAATTCAGGAATACGGCAGACTGCGCTTTTGGGAAAGTGTAACGCTGAATGCCACAACGCTCCGTGGCAGTCAACTCCACATTTATATTATAATCTTTCAGCAATACACGGTAATATCCTGCAGAAGCCTCTTCATCCGAATGCCGGAACTTGGAATGAATGCCCAAAGGCGCTTCAGCTTCACGATAAGGAAGGGTGACAGGCATGTAGGAAATGTCGTACAAATCACCGGCCCCTGTCCCCGACAAATGCGTGTGACTGAAACCGGCAATGGTACTGTCGGGATAATAATAACCCGAAATACGGTCCCAACCGGGCAAGCCGTTATCCGGACTCAACTGAACCATGCCAAACGGTGCCTGAGCACCGGGATAGGTATTCCCGGTAAAATCTGTTCCGATAAACGGGTTTACCAATAAACTATAATCAACAGCCGACGCCGGCTTCCTATCGGATATACATGCTCCAAATATCACCAGAAAAAACAAAAACGAGAGAAGAGGTGTCTTCATACTATACAAAGAATTTCATTATTACTCTATCACAAAAATACATATTATAATCACAACAGCAACCTTTCCTATCAAACACTTCATTTTTTTCCGATTATTTTTCTCACTCCAGGTATAAGAAACAATAAAATAAAGAAAGTCTTTTGATAGGAACCTAGAAGTTTTTTTGTATGTTTGTCCATTATATTATTGAAAAACACAACTTAAACAATGAAAAAGAGCGATTTTATCTTTCTTTTGGTGGCTACAGCCATTTTTCTCCCCTTCTTTATAAGCGATGATGCTTATGAATGGTACAAAACCTTTAACGCCACCCATGGCATGGTCATGAGTTTCCTGAAGTTTGCCATCCTTTCTACCATGGGCGAAATGATCGGACTGCGCATCAGCACCGGTGTTTATATCAACCGGACTTTCGGAATCATTCCCCGGATGGTGGTATGGGGACTGCTTGGCATGGGCATCAATATGGCAATGATTATCTTCTCAAAAGGAGTGCCGATGTTTATGGAATATATGGGTATGGCAAATGCTTCCTCCACCATCAACGGAGAGATGTGTTTTGAGAAAATAATGATAGCATTAGCCATATCGGTAGCCATGAACAGCATTTTTGCCCCCGTCTTTATGACTCTTCATAAGATAACCGACACCCACATAGGTCACTGCGGCGGTTCGGTAAAGGCACTGCTCACTCCCATCCCCATGAAACGGATTATGACGGAACTGAACTGGGCAGTGTTGTGGGGATTCGTATTCAAGAAAACCATTCCTTTGTTCTGGTATCCGGCACATACCATCACTTTCCTGCTCCCTCCGAATATGAGAGTGCTGTTTGCCGCCATATTGGGCATCGTACTGGGAGTGTTGTTGGCCGTTGCAGCCAAAAAGAAATAAAAAATAACATATATACGTGTAGACTTGTACGTACGTATGTGTAGGCTTATGCCACCGTATGTACAGGCTCGTGCGTACGTACGTGCAGGCTTGTGTCACCGTATGTGTATAACCCGATGCGTACGTACACACACTTTACAAATAGACAGCTCGCACTGCATGTTGCAAAAAGACCTTGATGTTTCTTAAAAACATGCCGAGCTTATTATTAAACATCAAGGTCTTTTTTGAAAACATCACCATCTTTTTTAAAAAGCTCGGTATGTTTTTCCTGTAAGGGCAGATTACCTCCCCTCACCAAGTCGGTTATTTCTTTTTGTCCGTTCATCCTTACATTTTAATAAAAACACACTGATAATTAGTTTATTAAGAATGACAGGATATCCCCTCATCCTCGTTTCAGCCGTCTTACCCGGCCCTTTCAAAATCTGCCTTCAGCAGTGTGAAGTTTTGTAAATGAAAGGAGGATGAAAGGGTGAAAACAAGATGTCCATTCACTACCGAACCCCCATCAGCAGGACCTTTCAACGGTTAATGAAAGGAGAAAAGGAAAAACAATTTATATTGCTGAGACATGGCTGATTGCATGTGGAAACAACGGTTTTACATGCAGTTCCTTATAAATTACAAAAGAATGAAACAAACACAGGAACACTCATGTCAATCAAGATTCCATGAAAAATAGCAATCGGAATCATGTCTTTTCCCGAATACCGGGTAATAGAAGGTAATAATACATCCATTGAATTAACTCCGGCAGCAGAAATAGGTGCCAGCCTCCCAAAGTATTTCCGAATAAGAGGAGCACCGAGAAGTGCCATCATTTCACGAAAAATATTTGCCAAAAGAGCAATTGTTCCTAACTCTGTGGCTAACTGTAATCCCATAGAAGGTTCTTTGAACTGTGTAATCAAAATAGAAGAAAGGGAATAATAGGCAAAGCCACTTCCCACCGCCATGCAGTCAAAAACACTCCACTGGGTTAATAACAAACTGGCAAATGCCGAAAAAAGCAACGTTCCTGTAATAGTAGCAACAGGCACCAGCAGCATTTTGAATCGCAAACTTTTAATCAACTCTTTTAATTGTCTGTTACATCCAATCCCAATTCCAACTTGCAACATCAATGCATACAACACATACATGGAAACATTGTGTGTAGAAAACCGGAACTCATTGGCTGCTCCTATCAAACAACCGACACAGAAAAACGCCACAACAATCAAACTACCTTTCATTCGTTACCTCCTTTCTTAAAAAATAAATGAAACACCAGGAAAGATGCCAGTAAACTACCTAAAATACTTAAAGTTGCAAGTACAATGGCCTGCCATCCGAATTTCCCTATATTATTAATAATTAAGCTATTGGAACCTATTGAAAGCCCCAGAACAAAAAGCAACAGGAATATGGTAAGAGAAATACTTTTCTCTACTTTTTGCAAAAATCGTAAATCACGCAACAGATATCCAATGCCGATACCTGTAAACATTATAGATATAATAGTAAACATAAAATAGCTACTTTTAGAATGAAACATAGATTCTGATGACTAAAAACAAAGTCACCACTAATATACTTTTCATTTCCACAGCCTGTTGGAATGAAGAAAAAATAGAATGGATAAAACTCAAATAAACCCGCTGAACCAATGCACGTGTACAATGAAGCTGTTACACAGGCTTTCTCGTTCCCATCTAACGCTATATGTGCTATATGTAGAGCATAATTGGTTCATATTATCTATAAATTTTGGTGCAAAGATAACCGTTATTCGCATATTTACCAAATAAATATTCATAATTAACCCTATTCCACACAAAAAAGAGATGTTCGTTTGTGATAATATTTAAATGATTTCTTATATATCTATGAACCTGCTTTATATGGTTCGATATTTAACCTTTAAAGTGTCGGTAAAAATTTACTAGTATTGTGAAAAAACATCCTGCTTTTTATTTTTGTTTTCACTTTTCCTTGTACCTTTGACGCAAATACTTGAATCTTATTAATCGAAAATATGATAAACACTGAATTATTCAAAGAAGTATCCCCCTTGTCATCCAAGGATTGTTTCATTTTGATAGAGCGCCAGAAAACGAACTTTAATTTTCCTATCCATATACATCCCGAGTGTGAACTGAATTTCATTGAGAACGCCAAAGGAGCACAACGCATTGTGGGTGACTCTATCGAGGAGATAGACGAAGAGGAATTGGTATTGGTGACCAATCCCCACTTGGAGCACGCTTGGAAAGACTATCGCAATGTATCGAAAAACATCCATGAAATTACCATCCAGTTTCATCCCGACTTGTTGACCGACACTTTCCTCAATAAGAACCAAATGATTAGCATACGACAACTTTTCCGCCATGCCGAAAGGGGTGTCGCATTCAGCCGGGAATCCATAGCTAAGGTGCGCCCGTTGCTGAAAACCCTTACCTGCGAGAACGACAGCTTTTATTCCCTGATTAAGTTGCTCATCATTCTGCATGAGTTATCGATAGACAAAGGTATGCGTGAATTATCCACCGGACAGTTTGCCGCAAATGTCATGCATCAGCATTCTTCCGACGAGAGCTTGGGTAGGGTGATGGATTACCTCAGCCGGCATTATTCCGAAGTCATCCGCCTATCGGAAGTGGCGGAAATGGTAAATATGAGCGAATCCTCGTTCTGCCGTTTCTTTAAGCAACATACTTCCAAGAGTTTTATTGACTTCCTTACAGATATCCGTTTGGGGGCTGCTTCACGAGCCTTGATAGACTCTTCTTTGTCGATAGCTGAAATTGGATATGACTGTGGATTCAATAATTTATCCAATTTCAACCGCATCTTTAAAAAGAAAAAGGGAGTCACGCCAAGTGAGTTTCGGGACAACTACCGTAAAAATAAAACGATTATTTAAATGGTTCTGCAGGACTATTTAGATAAATCTCTTTAATGTCTACAGCATCAAAAGGAAGTGGACTCTTCGATAGTTCAGGAATGTTGTAGGACTTGAATGTATGGAAATAATGTGCCGGGTCCTGTTGCGGCAAGACAAATGGCTTGTAAATCTTTCCTTCCTTATCTATATAGGCAAAATAAGGCTTGCCATATTGTCCGTCTCCCCGTTTGCTGGCGAAGACAAACCAATGACTGTTTGACGACCAACTGTGATAAGTGTCCGAGCGATCCGAGTTTGCAACACTGCACTCATGGATGGTCTCTGTAGACAGATTCAGTATGTATAAGTCTGTTTCCCGATGCCAGATGGGGAAGGTTCCATAGTCGGCTATGGTGAACAGCAGGTATTTACCATCGGGAGACGCTTTGGGAAAACAGACGGAGCCTTGTTGTTCGCGTGCATTCCATAAGGTGTCTGCCTGTTTCCCCCAAGAACCGTTTTCCTGATCAAAACCGATGCGGCAAAGCGAATAGCGTAACTGGCAGATACTGTCCGGCAACGTGGTTTGTGGAGCCGAGCAATAATAAATATGTTTTCCGTCTGCCGAGAAAGTAGGGAAAGTTTCCAATACTTTTTTATCCCGGGTAAGCGGAGAAAGAATCATCCGATTCTGTTCAAAGTCGGCAATTGCCAAATCAGATTCGGTATCATAGACTTCCAGACGTTTGCTGCCTTGGGCATGAAAAGCAGGTATGATGATATTAGACGAGAACACTGCATAACGTCCGGACGGATGGAAGTCTCCATAAACCGCCGCTGAAATCATGGAATCATTTTTGAGGCTGAGCTTACGTAACTTTCCATCGCGGTTGAGGATGGTTCCTCCGTTTTTCCCACGCAGATGAAACATGGAAAGCCGACCGCTTTGCTTTCCGTAAGTATGACAATTCATACAATTACCACCTGTCAGTTTATTGTCCGCTATGACCTTTTCGCTGAAATCTTCCAAACTCCTTTCACATAGTTGCAGGTTATTCCAGACTTCATATCCCGGCTCTATGAGGCGGTAGCTCAGATAGCCGTCTATTGCCTCGGCAGCTACCTGCCATTGAAAGGAGGGATACTCCAGCCATTTGCCCTTCATCAAGGCCGTTACACGTACTTGCACCGATTTCCCTTTTTGTTGCAGCAACAGTTTCTTCCATTTGCCGATGGGAAAACGGGCTTTGTCTTTACCCGATATCCGCAGACTGTCCGTATCTCCGTAGGCAGTGACCTGCAATCCTTCAGCTCCTTCTATCATAAAATTCATAGGAGCTATATTATAAGGTATAGTAATGTCGGTATAGTCGGGATAGATGGGAGCACATTCTTTTACGCGCGTCACATTCTCGGGAATGGGAGTACATGCCGCCAGTCCCGCCAGCCAAAATATGAAAAACAACTGCATCTTATTCATGATCAACATTATTGAAATTGTGCAAACTGATAATAGTACCAATACGTTCTTCCGAATCTGCTTTCCAGTGCAGATGAATTGCCTTGTGTATGCAACCGGTTGTATTCATTAAAATCCTGTACGATGACAGGGTTTATGCCTGTGGATTTGATTTCACTACCGGTTGCCCGCTTTTGATAAAGATGAATCAATAAAGCTTCTGCGTACAGACGGTTAGGTGCTCCGGTATGGTATCGCTTATAATCTTTCAGAAAAGCGGAGAGATCCTTCATCAGCAAATCGAAACAAAGTAAATAATCCCGTGCCATTTGGTTGGCGGGATTGGCTTCCATCAACAGGTGAAGCGATTTTACGACATCAGTAGACGAAAGCCTCAGGGTATCTTTTTGGGGCAGGTACGAGCGTTTGTACTTCAGCCATTCCTTCACTTCCGGACTTTCCTTCCCCGGTGTGCGTTTTTTCGCCCATTCCTTGTAAAAGAGTGTGTTCGAGAGGATACGCAGATATTTTCGTGCCGCTTCGTTATCTCCGTTTATCAAATTGATTTCCGCCAGTCGCTGTACCATGCGTACACTCTTGTTCTGAGGAGAAAATATCATGCTTAAGAGGGAAGCGTGTTCTGCCATGGTCATATCGCCCAAGCGGAACCAGACCTCTCCAGACAATTGGGTGGAAAGATATGTCGATTTTTCGTTCACAGGCATGAACAGACCCAATCCTGCCGGTTGGTAATAATCCATAAGCTTTTCCGGAAGCTTGTTTTGCATGGCATTGGCCAGATTATAGCACACGGATATGGCATTTCCCGGAACACCGTCGTGTACCAATTCATTTATCTTGTCCCAATTCTCAAAATAGTCTTCGGTATTCAGGCCTAATATGCGCTCGTTCTCAAAATCAGGTGTTCCATACCAAAGCGTAGCCGGGAAAGAGTATGCTTGCGAAGGAATGACCAGATATTTGCGGGCAGCTAAGGGAGGCAGTGCCAAAGCGACCGGTATCATTCCGTAAATAACCACATAACTCTGTTTCCGCTTCAAGGCGGAAAGGATAGTAAATAATGTGAAAGCAAACATACCATAACCGAACAGGCTATAGCATAACATGGTTCCGCAAATGCTTCCGATAAAGAAATCCCATTTTCCTTTTAATTTGTCTGTCAGCAAAAACAGGGACAAAGCACCGATGAGTGAAAGGGTCGCCGAAAATGGATACTGAATTTGGCAGAAGCGCAGGCTTTCCCAAATAAAAACCACTATTGAAATACCTATGGCTATCCATCGGTTGGTCCATTTACGGCAAGTGAAATAAGTCAATGTCCCTAATGCTGCCATAGTTAAGGCAACGACAGCTGCCCCCATATTGATATTATGGAAGAATTGAGTCAAAAAGTCACCACCCAGACATGATAAGGGGGCAGGATGATTGAAATAATCGATAAATTGATCGACTGTATAAGTGAACAATAGCATTTGCTCTCGGTGAAGAAGATGATAAGGATAGGCGAAGCGGAAAAACAGAAAACAAGCTACTCCACTTATCGTCATACTTAAAAATAGATATCGGGTATCATGCTGCATAATTCTTTGTCTTTTCATTCTTTTTAGCAAGTTACATTCACTTTTCCCTTGTCTCTGCAAAAGTAGAGAAAAACGAAAAAGTCAATTAATATTATATTATCAACTTTTGATACTATTCACTCAATCTGTCATTCCCATCTTGATATTCCATTTTAATTACGTTATTTGCATTTATACCAAAAGAGTTTCTAACCATAAAGTTGAAAAGATACGATGCGTTCCTTGTATTATGTCCGTTTGGATATCTCTTTTCTCTCTACCAGCGATGGAGTGAAAGGAGTCTATACACACGCTTATAAAATGAACCTTATTTTACGTTATCTATCATGTCACAGCATATTTTGTGGATGAAAAATATGGTTTTCTCTGTTGCCAATCGGTCACCTCTTGAATAACTGGATGTTTTTTACCATTGATAAGATTTCATTATATAATGCTTGAATTGTATTTGTAGGTTGATAAAAGAAACGGGATATTTGCAATGTGAAAAATTAACCTTAAAATCAAATTTATGACAAAAACGATGAAATCTTTATTTCTATTGATTATTCTTTCGTTGGCGTTTGTTGGCTGTACAAGCCATAATATGACAGAGTGGAACAGGAGTATCCTTTGTATAATTTCTTGTTTTCTACTCATACGAAGCAAAATAGAAATTAATATAGTGCCTTTAACCTATAGATGATTCATTCTTAACGGTTTTGATTCAATATGTTTTCAAACCGACAGACAAAGAGTGTTATTTTAATCAAATTCTAATACATATTTTATGAAACAAATTACATTAACTCTAATGCTGTGCATATTTAGTATATGCACATATGCACAACAAATCACCGTTAGTGGAACAGTGACGGATGCGGAAAATAATCCGTTGATTGGTGCTGCTGTTTTAGTTCTTGGAACTACCGATGGTGTTATTACCGATCTTGATGGTAAATATACCATTAAAGTAAATTCCGGTCAGTCTTTGAAATTCTCTTATGTAGGTTATCAGGAGCAAACTGTTAAGGTTGATGGCCGCAGTGTGATTAATGTGAAATTGTCGGAA
>OHIZ01000561.1_pt1 | contig 13959 bp, 6 predicted proteins | sample 1568501 | NCBI WGS metagenome assembly OHIZ01 (sample SAMEA3879544, study PRJEB24766) | human gut metagenome | biome: human-associated habitat; feature: feces | place: USA | collected 1985/1987 | reverse complement strand
TTTCGAACAAGCCGATCCGATAGCGATTCCCACATCGATAGAGTTAATCGCACAAGGATTGCTTTCAGGATTTTCACCACACGTTTTCGCTCCACAGTATGCGCAATTCAAACCTAAGGGGTGTCGGCGGGTTCCGATGAGGATAACTGCGTCGGCTTGTTCTATATTATCGGCATCGCGCAGAAAAAACATCATGCCGCGTTTTTTCCCTTCGCTGCGCATATTTTCCGATAGAGTCGGAAGGCTATCGTGCGAGAGTGTAATTATTTCGATAATATCCACTCCTTTACCTTTGGGTGCTGTGCGGGCCGCCATCATGATTTGTTTAGCGGCTTCCAGCACAATCTCTTTTCGAATGTTCCGTTCGTTGTAAATCATGTTTGTATTTTCGCATTTTATGCAAAGATAGCGCAAAAGAAGGCAGAAACAAATTTATTTGATTGTGCGGTGCGCTGCTCTTTTGCTTCTGAAACAAAGATAATCATTCTTTTATGAAGTAACGATTCCTATATTCGAGAAATTTTGAACTTTTTAATCGAAAGTTCTACTTTTTTCTTGGTAAAGGGAATAATTTTTCTTATCGGTTTGCGTTTACATAGTAATGGCTGCATTCCGGGGAGTGATTAATTTTACATTTTTGTTTTTTGTAGAACTTTTTTTATGAAAGAATAGTTATATTTGTAAATACGAAGATATATTAATTGATAAATAGAAAAAGCCATGAGTAATGATATTACCATAACATTTGATGATATTATTAAACAGTATCGGACCCTCGATCTATCGGAAGATATATTCCGGTCGATGATGGCGGAGGATAAGCAATTGGAGGCCGATTATAAAGAATGGTGCGATACGTTGGGTATTCCAGAAAGAAAGGGGTTCGCTTATTACTATGAAGAATATATAGAACAACAGGACTCTATTTGGGATAGTTTAGATGATCATGATGAATAAATGGCTTTTGAATACCGTTCGAAAAATTTTAAATAAATCTTGAATGCTTTTTGTATAAAACATTTTATCGGGGCGGTCGTCTATTATAGTTTTTGTTGATAAACAGGTGCTTAGATCAATTGCAGATTTCTTGATTCGCTTCTCCTTTATTGAAAAATCACATTTGAGGTAAAAAAGTATCATTATCGGATAATAAAGTACTTTTTTGCGCTATTTTTTTACTATTATTTTGTAACGTAAATTTAATATCATGGTTATGCTTAAAAAACAGCTATTCATTATTTCGTTATTATTCGGTGTTATATCATCTGCTATGGCGGCTGATCCGGTAAAATTATACGGTCAGCTTCAAGTAAATGGAAATCAACTTTGTAGTGAGCAGGGAGAACCTGTCGTGTTGCGTGGCGTTAGTTATGGTTGGCACAATTTGTGGCCTCGATTTTATAATAAAAAGTCGGTAAAGTGGCTGAAAGAAGATTGGAAATGCACTGTATTGCGTGCTGCGATGGGAACTTGTATAGAAGATAATTATATAGAGAACCCCGAACACGCTCTTAATTGTATAAATGCGGTTGTAAAGGCTGCGATTAAAAATAATGTGTATGTAATCATAGATTGGCATACTTATTATCCTCAGAAGGAAGAGGCAAAGGCTTTCTTTTCGATGATGGCTCAGAAGTACGGAAAGTATCCTCATGTGATTTATGAGATTTATAACGAACCTATGGAAAATACTTGGGAGAGTGTGAAAGAGTATGCTACCGACATTATCACCCAAATAAGGAAATATGACCCCGATAATATAATATTGGTAGGAAGTCCGCATTGGGATCAAGATTTACATTTGGTTGCAGCCGACCCTTTGCAGGGTTTCAATAATATAATGTATACGCTCCATTTTTATGCGGCTACCCATAAACAGGAATTGAGAGATAGAGCTACTGCTGCTTGGGAGCAGGGGATCCCTATTTTCGTATCGGAATGTGCCGGTATGGAATGTACAGGTGACGGTCCATTGGACATTGAAGAGTGGACTCGCTGGGTAGAGTGGATGGAAGCTCATAAAATCAGTTGGGTGAATTGGTCAATTTCGGACAAAAACGAGACTTGTTCGATGTTGTTACCGAGAGCCGACAAAAACGGTGGTTGGGACGAATCTCTCATTAAGCCGGCCGGTCGCCAAAGCCGCAAGTTTATACGGCAATATAACGAGGCTGTATATCGCACAAAGAAAGAGAAGAAATAATATCAAAATAAGATTGTTAATTTTAAATTTATTACAAATGAAAAGAAACCTGTTTTCTTTCCCACGTTCTCAAATGGTGGGTAAAATGCTCAGAGCTATGTCGTTTGTAGTGGCTGTGTTTTGGGCAACGACCGCTATGGCGGACATAGTGGTGAAGGGAGTAGTAGCCGATGATTCGGGCTTACCTATTCCCGGCGCTAATGTTACCGAGTTGAATTCGAAAGGTAACGGAACAATTACCAATGTAGACGGACAATATTCGATTGTGGTGAAAGGTCCTAAATCGGTGTTGCGTTTTTCATTTATCGGATATACAAAGGAAGACGTAACCGTGGGCAATAAAACACAGATCGACGTGCAGTTGAGTGAGGATTCAAAATCGCTCGATGAGGTTGTTGTCATCGGTTATGGTACGATGCGTAAGAAGGATTTGTCGGGAGCCGTCGCTTCTATCAAAAGCGAGGATTTAATGATCGGTAATCCGACAAGTTTCAGCCAAGCCCTACAAGGAAAATTGGCTGGTGTGCAAGTTAATTCTAACGATGGTGCTCCCGGTTCGGGTATGAGTATTACCATTCGTGGTGCAAACTCGTTTTCGACCAGTTCACAACCGTTGTATATCGTAGATGGTATCCCTTTCGATGCGGGTAGCGCACCGACGAGCGGCGCAAACGAAAACAACAACACCACTTCCAATCCGTTGTCGTTGATTAACCCCAACGATATCGAGTCGATCGATGTTCTTAAAGATGCTTCCGCCACTGCTATTTATGGTTCGCGAGGTGCAAACGGTGTAGTTATGGTTACTACTCGTCAAGCCAAAGAGGGAAGAACAGAAATTAATTTAGATTATAGTTTCGGTATTCAACAATCTGCAAAGACGTTCGATATGCTGAATGCATCACAATATGCTGCTTTACATAATGAAATGAGGTCGAATGCGGGTTTATCGTTGAATCCGTTGTTTGCCGACCCTGAATCTCTCGGTGCTGGTACGGATTGGCTTTCTCCGTTATTCCGTACGGCTCCGATGCATAAAGTGAATCTTTCTATTTTGGGCGGTAATTCCAAGATTAATCATGCGACATCGGTGGGTTATTATGCACAAGACGGTATTATGAAAAATTCGGAATTTAACCGACTGAATCTTCAATCCAATATATCGTCACAAATATTGAGCAATGTAAAGGTAAGAGCAAACGTAAACCTAAGCGCCGAGAATCGTCGTACTCAGCCTATATCGACTGTTATTCAGAATGCTATGCGCATGTTACCTTCCATTTCTATTTATGACGACGAAGGTAATTATAACGGTCCTACCGGGAATGCCGAGTTGAATGGAGATGCTTTGAACCCTGTGGCTATCGTAAACGAACAAAAGTATCGTATGAAAGGATTCAGAATGTTATCTAATATTTCGGCCGAGTGGGAGATCATCGACGGTTTGGTTGCTAAAACTACCGGAGGTGCGGAACTGGGATATGAGTATAATAACAATTATATACCTAAATACAAATGGGGTAATAAAGAGCAGACCAATACCTCGCAATCATTGTCTTCGGCTTATGAAGAGTTGTATTTGTGGGATAATTCACTTACTTATGACAAGGTATTCGGCAAACATAAATTGAATGCCATGATAGGAACTTCTTACCAAGAGTATAAGAAGGAATGGATGTCTGCTGCCGGTACGGGACGTGCCAGCGAGATGACGACGGAATTGGATAATGCGACGAAAGCTACTGATGTGGGCGGTAATTCTTATTCTTGGGCGTTGATGTCGTATATGGGACGTGTTCATTATTCGTATGACAACCGATATTTCTTGACGGCAACTTTCCGAGCCGATGGTTCTTCCAAGTTCGGAGCCGATAATCGATTCGGGTATTTCCCTTCGTTTTCAACAGCATGGAATGTGTCTAATGAAAGCTTCATGCAAGATGTCCCCTGGATATCGATGTTGAAATTGCGCTTAGGGTATGGATTGACCGGTAACCAGAATATCGATGCGTATGCATTTGCCGATAAGTTGGAAGTGAACGGCGTTTATAATTTCGGTTCGCAACGAGGATTTGAGTCGGAACAAGTATCGCTTATATACCCGTACAAACTATCCAATCCGTCTATTAAGTGGGAGTCTGTCGAACAATACAATGTCGGGTTGGATATAGGTTTCTTGAATGACCGAATTATCGCTAATGTCGATTTCTATTTAAAGAATACTAACGATATGCTTACCAAGAAGCCTGTTCCTCAAACTAGTGGAACATCTTTGGAACAAGCCGATTGGCCTCCTGTGAATATCGGTAAGGTGAGGAATAAGGGTATCGAGTTTAATTTGAATACTCGCAATTTTGTCGGAGAATTTACTTGGGAAACCAACTTAAATATGACTTTCAATAAGAATGAGGTTTTGAAATTGGGCGGTCCCGAAATCCTCAGCGGTGTAAGTTTGATTCGGGAAGGTCTGCCTATCAACTCTTTCTATGGTTATAAGATGGGTGGTATCTATCAGACACTGGACGAAGTCTTTGCGGGGGTTCCTATGGAAAACCGCGCTCCTGATAAAGCATCGCATAATTCTCAGGTCAATACGTCACCGGGCGATATTTGGTTTGTCAATGTGAATGGCGATGATGTAATCAATGATTTTGACCGAACAGTTATCGGTAATCCTCAACCTGATTTTATTTTTGGGTTTAACAATCAATTCGGATATAAGAATTTTGATTTGAGTATATTTTTCCAGGGTTCGTACGGGAATGATATATGGAACGGCGTAAGAGTGTCTCATGAGGGTATGGAGAGTACTTATAACCAATTTACCTCTACATTGAATCGATGGAATGGGGAAGGATCCAGCAATACGATGCCTCGTGCTATTTATGCCGATCCGAACCGAAATAACAGAGCTTCGACTCGTTGGGTAGAAGACGGTTCTTATCTGAGGTTGAAAAATCTTACTTTCGGTTATCGTTTTACTCAGGATTGGTTGAAAAAGATCGGGGCCAAATCATTACGGTTGTATTTGAGTTTCGATAATTTGTGGACCTTGACCAATTATTCGGGTCTTGACCCTGAGGTGGGTCTTTGGGGATTGGACTATGGAATTTATCCTACTTCCCGAGTCTATATGTTTGGAGCATCTGTAAAATTCTAAATCTTTCGAATCATGAAAAGGACAATTATATCTACTATATCTGTTGTCGTTCTTTCGACTGTCTTGTCGGGCTGTATGGATAAACTCGAAATATTGCCGAACGACCAAATCATTACCGAAAACTTTTTCGAGGAGGGTTCTCCCGAAGAGATAGAGAGTGGTGTCAATTCTATGTATCAGCGGTTACAGAGTTCGTATATGTATAATTTGCGAATGTGGACATTGGATATTGTCGCCGGAGAGGGCCGTGTTGGAAATGAAGCCGGTGGAAACGGTCTCGAAACGACGCAGTTGTCTAACTTCACAGCGACCAGCGATAACTCCGGGGCTAAGGAATTATGGCGCGGACCCTGGGCGGGAATCAGTCGAACGAATTGGATTTTGACGAATATCGATAAATCTCCGAAGATTTCTGACGCAAAGAAAACTCAATACAAGGGAGAGGCTCATTTTTTAAGAGGGTTGTATTATTTCAATCTGGTACGGTTGTTCGGCGATGTGCCCTGGATAGACAAGCAACAGACTGCAAGCGATGATTTGCAGGTGTCGAGAACATCGAAAGATATAGTTTACCAGCACATCATTGATGATTTTTCTGATGCGGCATCGATGTTACCGGCTGTTTATGAAAATACGACCGACATAGGACGTGCGACGAAAGGGGCTGCATTCGGGTTACTCGCAAAAGTTTATTTGACATTGAAACGGTACAACGAAACTTTGGTTGCTATCGATTCGGTGATGAATCTTGGAGTTTATTCTCTTAATCGGAAATATGAATGGAATTTCAGCGATTTGCGCGAAAACGGTCCAGAGAGTTTATTTGAGGTTCAGTATGAAAAAGATGTGACAGCATACAGTGAATTTGATATATTGGGACAAGGAGGGTGGCATCACGAATATATGGCTCCTTTGGCAAGTATCAATATTGGAGGACCGTGGGGAAATTTCGGTTGGTTTGCTGTTTATCCCGAATTTGTAGAGAGCTATGAACCCGGCGATTTGCGTAAGTCGGTTTCTGTTTGGTGTGAAGGAGATGTCTATCAGGGCTGGTCTTACGATCCTACTTGTTCGCAGACGGGTCATAACGTGAAAAAGTTCTTGTGTGAAAATATAGGTGTCGACCGGGCGATGGATAGCCCACTTAATTTTCCGGTATTGCGATTTGCCGATGTTTTGTTGATGCAAGCAGAAGCGTTGAATGAGTTGGGTCGTTCGTCCGAGGCGGCTGCTCCGGCATCTTCCGAGAATGATGGCGGTCCGTTGAATCGAGTACGCGTGAGAGCTGGTTTGCCTAATGTGACCACTACCGACCAAGTAGAATTGAGAGAAATTATCAGGCATGAACGTCGTATGGAATTAGCGTTCGAGGGTGGACACCGATGGTTCGATTTAGTTCGATACGATAACGATGGCGAATATGCAAAGACATTTTTCCAAAGTATAGGTAAAACTAATTTTACCACACCTAAGCATTTGCTGTTGCCAGTACCTATCGACGATATAGATGCCAATCCTAATTTGTTGCCTAATAATCCGGGGTACTAAAATCGGGATTAGTTTTCCCATAGAGAGAAAAAGTATTGAGCGAAAAGCTTGTTTGATGTAAAAAATGTAAATCATGAAAATACGAATTCTAACATTATTGTTTTCTGCTTTTATCATAGGAGCGAGTTATGCTCATGACGATCTTGTGTATAGAACCGCTTCGGAGTGGAGCTTCGATGCTGGAAATCAGTCGACTATTTCGGAAACGTACGGTTCGGTATTCTTGGGCGGGGCGGTGGTTGCCGATTATAATGGCGACGGAATTCCCGACATTTGTGAGATAGATACTTCGGGCGAAGAGATACGTTGGATATGGAAACTGGGTAACGGCAACAATGAATGGAGCGAGATTGAGGCTATAACGTTTGGAGAAACAGCTACCGATAAATGTGCGGTAGGTGATTTTAACGGTGACGGGAAAGCCGATATTGCCGTGATGAGATCAGGCTCTTCTTTGGCTACGTGGTATATAGATTATGCTCCATGTGACGGACAGTTCGATGAAAAGGGGCGATTCGGTTTATCGGGCGATATTCCGTTGTCGGGCGATTTCAATGCCGATGGAGTAGATGATATTTGCGTATATCGCCCCTCTTCCGGTACTTGGTATGTTTGTTTTGCCGATATCTCAGGGTATCCAGAGTTCGAGAGCCATTTGGCTATTAATGGAGTTTTGTTCGGAACGTCAGGCGATATTCCTTTTGTGGGCGATTTTGATGGCGATGGGTATGACGATATGGCTTTGTTACGAGCATCGGAGAACCGCGTGTTGGTTAATCTATATGATCGAAAGAAACCTAAATATGAGCATTATGCCGATCTAAACGGTGTCGGAGTTTCTGATTTGGAGATTACTGTTCCAGTACAGAATGTAGTGGCTGTTTCGGCGGCAGACATTGATTTGTCCCGTCCTAAATCATTGCCTTTGGCTACGCAGGAAGAGGTGGGATCAGAGGTAAATCTGCGACATGGCTGGACTTGTATTTTCGATAATTCTCTTGATGTGGATAAATGGGCTGCTGCGTTGCAATATGCGGGTATCAATACATTGGAATATCACCCGTGGATGAGAGCTCATGAGGAGGTTGCACCGGAGACCGAAACATGGAATACGTATGTCGGTGATGACCGTTTGTGGACCAGCAAGGCTATGATGAAACAGAAGGTAGAGAAGTTTCGATCGATAGGAGGGCGTTCAATTTGTTATACAGGTATTTATGCCAGTACACCAGCATTTGCTCTTGCACACCCCAGTTGGGCCATGAAAAATGAGGCTGATAAAAGTTTCATGACATACGGGGGATCTTATCTGTATTTAATGTCTACTAACGAGAATGTGAACGCTCCTTATGAGGTGAACGGAAAGAATTATAAGAGCTTTAATGAATATTTCATAGCGCAGGCTGTTGCTGCTCAACAGGAATATAATTATGACGGTTATCGTTGGGACTGGTATGGTTTGCCTGAAACGTATGTTTGTGACGGATTGGCCGGTACGGGAAATTTTTCTTATGAAATGGCACAATTTGTCAACCAATTGGATATTGCTGTTAAGGAAGTAAGGAGCGATGTTACTACTACGGCATTGCAACTTCCTTCGACTAGTGGAAATGTGCCCCATTTGACGACGGGAGCAGTGGTCAATCATCAGTTTATGGAACTTTGGCCGTATGGTACGGGAACAAAATATAGTGACCTGTATCGTGATATTTATGATGCTAAATCGCGTTATCCCGATAAACCTGTGTTCGCTAATTTTTATCCTCCGACGGAAATGAATTTATCGACCAGTTGGCCGGTTGAAAACATAGATTATCAATTTGCTACCTGTCTTTCGGCAGGAGGATACCCGTCTGCGCAGGTGGTCGACGGTGTTGCCGGATTTACCGATCCTGTACCGTTTCATGCCGTAAATTATCCGGCAAGCGTACTCGAACGTATCGCCCAGTGGAATAAATTTGTCGCTGCTTATGGTGCTTATTTCTATTATTCGAATCCGGCTTATCTTATTACCGATTATGTCCGGGGAGACTTTACGGTTTCGGGGAGTAATAGTGGAGTGTTCGGGACGTTGAAAAAGCGTTATGATAAAAGGACACGTGAGATAGATGCTTTTGTCGTGGATCTTGTGAACTATGGTAACAGCCTAGATTTACGTTGGGACGAAGTTAATACAGTTCCTTCTTCTACACAGGTTTCGGTTTCATTTACTTTGCCCGATGGTTTTGTCGCAGATAAACTGTATTGCATTACTATCGACGGAAGAAACGAAGTTCCCTATTCCTTGAACGGCAATAAAGTGGAGGTTTCTCTTCCATCGGTGTCGGTATTTGCTTCGTTGGTACTGACTTCGACAAAATCGCAAGAGCTCCCTTCGGAACCGAGCGGGGTAGGAAGTATGCCAGAATTGTTTACATTCGGTTATGATGCGAAAGGTGAGACTTTAAATAAAGATGAGGCTACCTATATCCCTGTTATGCAAGAGGGGAAACCTTATGTAGTAGCCAGCGAGTTCGGCGGGAATGTGGCTGAGTGGTATGAAATCACAGATGCTTATCAGGGAGAATCCGCTATTCGCGTGACTGCCGGTGATATTCGGTTCAATACGACGGACAACGGAGCAATTCGGATTCCTATCGAAAAATTCAACCGGTTCAAACTTGCTGTTCGTTCGAATAATACGACTACCTCATGGTTCGGATTCCGGCTATTGAAACCGTCTGAAACATCGTCTGTGTGGGAATCGAGGGACTTGTATTATCGCATAGGTTATAGTCAGCCTAATATCGCTTATATCACATTGACTCCTGTGAAACCGCAGAACGGAGTATGGGTAGAATATGAGCGGGATATTTTGAGCGATGTGATTGGTCTGTGGGGTGCGGAATGGGCAAATGCGATCGTAACCGATGTGCATTACGGACCGGTAGATAGAAATAGTGCAGACTATGATAACTTGATTTTTATGTCGCCCGATTATAACAGTGGAATCGATAATCAAAAAAAAAACGATAAAATGTTGGACTGAAAACGGCAGAATATGCATTGAAGTTTCCGATTTTTATCGGGGGAAAGAGTTCCGTCTACAAATTACCGATTTGTCGGGGCGGGTAATTGGTATGGAAGACTGCATTGTAGATAGTTATCGATTATTATCCGAGACGATACTTTCGATGCCGGGTGCATATTTTATACAGGCCATAGATAAAGAAACTGATGTGACGGTGCTGCAGACCCGTTGCATCGCAAATTAAAATAATGTATAACAATAAAAGTGATTACCATGAGAAAAATTGTCTTTTTATTAACAGCTTTATGCTTATCCATGAGTGCATGGAGTCAGGACGGGTTGGTATATTGGTCGCAAGCCGACGGTTACAAATTCGATTTTGATTTAGATGGAACGGTAGATTTTTCGTTACCGACACAAACGACTGATAAAGCTATTTCGCAAGTATTTGTGTTCGATGCGAATGGCGATGGGTATTTCGACCTTTGTGAGCTCGATTTAAACGATAATCTCATTAATTGGATTTTTTATTATAATGATGGGAATAATAACTTCGTAGACCCTCAAACAGTCATATATGGCATGTCGGAAGGAGATAAAAAATTGGCCGGAGATTTTAATGGTGACGGTATCGGCGATGTGGGTATCCGTCGCGATAATGAGTTTGGCCTTTGGTGGCTGATTACGTTCCAAGCGATGGCTCCTGATGTAAACCAACAGTTCGGAATTAGCGATAAAGACTTATTGGTTGCCGGAGATATGAATGGAGACGGGCAGGACGATATAGTGTGCTATGATAAGGGTTCTTGGTTATGCTCTTTTACTCCGTCAGATACGGAATATAAGACTCCCGATTTTGTCTCAAAAGATGTGCAGGTGACTTTCGGTACATCGTACGATATACCTGTGTTGTGCGACGTGGACGGTGACGGGTATGCCGATATGGGGTTGTGTTCTGTCGATGACGAGGAAGTTAGTTTTAATCTCCATAGTGCGACGAAAACTGCAAATAACGGATATAGCAGCGATAATGGTCGAGGTACTTTCGATAAGGTTGTACTTATGCCTTCGGGTATAAATCCTACTTGTGTATGTGCTGTAAAGAGTAAAGGAACGACCGGCATCGAATCGGAGCATGCCGTGGCAAATGTCAGTGTATATCCTACCTTAGTACGGGCTGGGGATTCTTTTACCGTGAAAGGTAACGATGTGACGAAAGTGAAAATATACGGTATGATGGGACAACTTGTTAAGGAAATCGATACCGACGGTAGCATGTCGACGGTTGTCGTTTCGGTTGATGGTTGGGCTCAGGGAACATATTTTGTTTGTTGCGAAAGTGAAGGTGCCGTTTCTTCGTCTAAATTAATCGTTCAATAAGTGAATTGAGTCTGTATGAAAATCTATTTGAAATATATATTTCTGTTTCTTATTGCCGGGAGTATCTTTTCTTCGTGTAACCAAAAAGATGAGAAGGTGTATTCTTTTTGGGCACTTCAAAATAGGGCGACGGGAGAATATTTGTATGAAGACGACGGCGAATGTAAATTCAGCCGTGAAAAGCAAGGCGATAAGTCTTTGTGGAAAATAGCGGCTGCTGAGGGCGATCATGTTTGTATCGTAAATAAGAAGAGTGGTAGATATTTGTCTCTCGATAATGGGCAGGTCGTTTGTTCTGTGGTCGATCAACCGGTTACCGAATCTGCCGAATGGTACTACGGGAATTTCGATTTTGTTACTCAAACTAATAGCGGCTGGTACACAATTTCGAATCGTTCGGCCGAGTCGAATTTGCATTTGGTGGAAAAAGATGGTACACTTTGCATGCAGGATAACGCAAACAGAAATACCGATTTTTCTGCCCATTGGACTTGGGTGAGAGAAGAGGGTACGCCTTTGCCTTATTCTTTTACTCCCGATGGAGTTACGGATGCTTCTTTTTTGGGAATACGAACGGCTAAGGCTATTTCTCCAACCGAGATACACTCCGATTATCACGGAGAGAAAGTATGGAAATTATCTCAGGATATTTCGTCTTTTCCGAAATTTTCCACTGAAAACAATTTGTTGATAGAGGCTCTGTACAATATGGCATTGGAAGAGATGTTGATGGATGTGCGCAGCGACAGCACATTTAGGGCCGGCGCTCTTTGGCCCGATACATGGACTCGTGATGCCGTGTACAGTATATGGTTCAGCTATGCATGGATTATGCCGGAAGTGTCTCGGAAAACTCTCGATAAGCAGACTCTTCGTAATCCTCGCGAGGCCTTGCAGGACACAGGTAGCGGAGGTTCATGGCCTATATCGACCGACCGTGTGGTGTGGGCACTCGCTGCTTGGGAGTACTATCTGTACACAGGAGATAGTTCGTGGCTCGAAGGTGCTTATGAAGGTTTGAGTTATACGGCTCGAAAGGACATTCATGTAGCATTCGATAAACGCATAGGGCTGTTCAAAGGGGAGACTTGTTCGATGGACTGGCGTACCCATACTTATCCGAATTGGTTTACCAATGTGACGATAGGCAGTTCGTTTTCTTGTGGAACAAATGCGCTGCACATGTTCATGTATGAGTTTTTGTCGAAGGCAGCCGGAATACTTGGTAAACCGGAAAGTGAGAAAACATATTGGGAAAGTTTCAGGAATGTGTTGAAGGATTCGATAAACAAACATTTCTGGAACGAAGACAAAGGTTTATACGAGTGTTACTTGTATCCCGAAATTTCGGGGTATAAGGCTTCGGAACGGGTCGGTGTCATGTCGAACGGACTGTGTGCTGTTTTGGGAGCGAGCACCGATGAGCAAATTCGCCGTATGGTCGGTAATTTCCCGCTATATCCATACGGGGCTGCTGTTCTTTATCCTTCTATTCCCGACGATTTTGCATACCACAATAAAAGTATTTGGCCGGTTTGGCAAACACCGTATATGTATGCGGCTCGTCAGGTGGGCAATATATTGGCAGTGGAACACATGGCGGCTTCTTTAACGAGAGCTTCGGCTCTTTTCCTGACACATAAGGAGAATATGACTTACGACACCGGATATGATCGGGGTACAGCTTTGAACTCGGATAGGCAACTGTGGTCGGTTTCTTCCTATATCAGTTTGGTGTATAGAGTTTTGTTCGGCATGAATTTGACGGAACGAGGAATCGCATTTAATCCTGTCGTACCCGATATAGTGAACGGCTGGCTTTCTTTGTCGGATTTCCGCTATCGCGATGTGACGATAGATATAAAGGTATCTGGAAAGGGAAATCGGGTGAAATCGTTGAAAGTCAATGGCGAGAAACAAGCATTGCCTTTTGTCCTTCCAGCCGATAGTAAGGGGGAATATTCGATCGAGATAGAAATGATGATCGATGAACCGAAAGGCAAAATAAATTTGGTGAAGGCTGGACCCGGGAAATGTTGGTCGCCGGTAGAACCTGTTTTGGTATTGAACGGTTCGACTCTAAGTTGGAAGGAAGAGGAAAATATGAAGTACTACCTTCATTCCAATTTTTCTGAGGTGGATAAACTGGTAACCTCTCCTTACGATTTAATTGGGGCTCCCGATGGATTTTATTCGGTTTATGCTGTCGATGAAAAAGGATTTGCATCGGATATGTCCAATGCGGTTGTTTATTCTACTTGGCAATCGGTTTGTGAAGCGGAGCAGAGCTCTCATTCAGGAACGGTTTCTAATCTTCACAAAGGATTTTCGGGGAGTGGCTTTGTTATCGATTTGTTTGCACGTCCGGCTAATGTGAAGTTTCAGGTACAAGTCCCCGAGGCCGGCGATTATGCCATAGCCCTTCGGGGTGCTAACGGACACGGGCCGCATGGTACATGGTGCGCCATACGTTCGGTGGCAGTGGACGGAAACGACGCCGGTACATTCATTTTGGAAGCAACAGGCGATTGGAAACAATGGTTGGATTCCAATTATATTGTTCTTCGAGGGTTGAATGCCGGAGAACATACGGTGTCGCTTTCTATCGATCCTGAGAAGAAGGGATATGACTTTAATATGTCGCATGGACGGGAAGAC
>OHIZ01000530.1_pt1 | contig 14738 bp, 7 predicted proteins | sample 1568501 | NCBI WGS metagenome assembly OHIZ01 (sample SAMEA3879544, study PRJEB24766) | human gut metagenome | biome: human-associated habitat; feature: feces | place: USA | collected 1985/1987 | reverse complement strand
ATATTTGCTGCAAATAAATTAATAGTTATAACATTTCTGTCTGTTGCATGTAATGTAAATTTTATAATGAACCTAATAAATTATTTACAATGACAAAGAAAATTACGCTTGTTTTTGTACTCTTCTTATTTGTGTTTGGATTGCGTGCCGAATCTCTGTTGAATGAGGGATTTGAAGGTTGGTCGACGACAAACTTTCCGACCGGAGGTTGGACTGTAATTAACGACACCCAAGAAGGGGCTATTAATCATTGGACTGTCGATAATAGCAAATCGGCATGTGCCGGTTCAGTGAGTCTTTATTGTAACGGTGGTGAGTGGGATCCTATTGAACCTGTGAAAGAAGAGTGGATAGTATCTCCATCTCTGACTTTGAGTGAGACGAATTATAATTTGAGTTTTCTGTGGAAAGGAGCTTCGGCATCTGCATTTAAAAACGAATATGATTTTCAAGTGCGTATCACGGAAGACGATGGTAAAAGTTGGAAAACTGTTTTCTCTTTCCTTGATCAAAGCATGGTAGAAAATAGCGGGGTTGCCTTTCCCTGGACTGGATGGGTTACAAACACTTCCAAGATAAGTTTAGGCGCTTATTCCGGTAAGACAGTAAAAATAGCTTTTGTACATTGTCTATTGGTCAGCGGCGCTGGTAAAGGTAATAGTATATGGGTTGATAATGTTGTCGTAGAAACGGGCGAAGCGATCGATGCTCCTATTGCAGATGTTAATCCCACTTCTTATATATTCGATGGAACCTACATCGGAGTAGGGAAATGGTCGGAGAAATTTGTATTGCGGAATAAGGGCGTGGGCAATTTGACGGTAAGTGGAATTTCTGGATTAGAAGGTTCCGACTTTTCAACCAATATGATTCCCTCGGAAGTTTCGTTGAGACCGAGTGTAGAGTATGAGTTTTATGTGAAATATACTCCCTCGTCTGAGTTGAGTAGTAAATCTGCTACGATGACTATCCATACGAACGGAGGTGACGTCTCTATCGTATTAGAAGGAACAAAGATAATTTTACCCGATGAATACAATCTGGAAAGTTTTGAGAGTGGAACGTTCCCGCCCGTAGGTTGGACTGCCGATAAAGGTTGGACCACAAGCAGAACTTATGCTACGTCGGGAGACTATTCGGCTTCTTGTAGTTTTGCAGAGAATAACCCGACTTTGGTTTCTCCTCGTCTCGATTGTTCGACGGGTACTCACGAGTTGCAGTTCGACTATGCGAATGTTTGGGAGCCGACGGCAGATGATGCTCCTGCTCCTGAAAGCGAATTTGAAGTCTATTTTTCAAAAAATGGCAAGGAAACGTGGGAGAAAGTTGCTACGTGCGATTCTATCAACCAATGGTGGCACATGAAGCTCGATTTGGGAAGCCCGGCATCCGATAATTGCTATATCATGTTTAAATATGTACTCGATGTCGATTTGTCGGGTGGTGGGGACGATGTGCCCGAGTATGCATCTACTTTCTTGGACGATGTAGTTTTACCTCCGTTCTATGGTAGAACTTCTGTTCCGGGAGCTGCAACTACCCCTTCTCCTGAAAATGGAGCAACCGATGTATTTAACGAAGATATTGTATTGTCATGGAACGGAGTACAGTTTGCTAAGGGCTATAAGGTATATGTTGGAACTTCTACCACAGATTTTTCGGTCGTGCCGGGTACAGAGGTAGAAGGTTGCTCTTATACGATTCCTGTGTTGGACTATGCTACTACTTACTATTGGAAAGTAGTTGCTTATAACGATATGGGAGAGACGCAAAATCCTTCGGTGTGGAGTTTTACGACGCTTGCCGACCAAACCGTGAACACATTCCCGTGGTCTGAGGGATTTGAAGGTGACGTATTTCCTCCGTTAGGTTGGAAGAGCGAGAAAGAGGGATATACAGCATGGGATAGATCTAATTATAATGCATACGATGGTAAAAATGCAGCTTATATTTCTGCTGGGGGCTCCAACGAGCAAGGCATTCTTCAAACACCGATGTTCGTGCTTCCTGCCGATAAAGATATGCAGGTTAGCTTCTACTGGGGAAATGCCGTTCCGTCTGGATTGACGAAATCGGTAAAAGAGACGATGACGATTAACAAAGATACGCTTTACTTCGAAATAAAATCCGATGGAACATGGCAGGAACTCGCCCATATTTCTTCCGCTCAGGCCGAAGGTCAAAAATGGGTTCGTCAGCGAATCGTTTTGTCCGATTATAGAGGTAAGAATGTGAATTTCCGTTGGCGTTATAGTGCAGTAGATTTTACCGGATCAGGAGGTGCTTTGGATAATATTTTGGTTGAAGAAGCTCCCGTTGGAGGAAAAGCTGTTATTAATGTGACTTCTTGGAATGCGGGTGATGTGAATTATAATAAAGCCGTTACCTCAAAGACATTGAATCTTTTGAACGATGGCGAGCAAACAATGAAAATCACCGATGTGTCATTTAAGAATAAGAATTTCTCTACTTCGTTGCACAAGGATTTAGTGTTAGACAGTCGTGAGAGCGTAGATTTCAATATCACGTTCGCTGCCGGTGAAACAGATGCCCTTGTAGAGGACGAGATGACTGTTACATTCGACAATGCTCCTGCTGTGACGTTGCCTGTTTCGGGTAATGCGTTGGGCATGTACACTCGTTATTTTAGTTTTGAAGATGATGAATTTGGTTCTGTGGCTCCCAAAGGCTTTACAACGGTAGATGCCGATCATAAAGCGACAGTTCAACCTCTTATGATAAACTATCCGAATATTGGGAATGCTTATGCCTATATTGTCATTAATCAACAACCGGAACCAGAAGGAGCCGATTGGAGGAATATCTATCCTCGTTCGGGAGACCAACTGTTAGCGACGATGGCGACTGCCGATGGGACAGAAGCCGTAGACTGGATTATCAGCGACCAAATGACGGCTCGAAATGATGCCAAGTTCCGGTTTTATGCTAAGTCGTATGATGGAGATAACACTTATCATCCGTGGGCTTATTTGACAGTATTGGTTAGTACGACAGATAACGCTGTGTCTAGCTTTACTCCATTGTCTGGATTTACATCGGTTCAAGTTCCTCACAAGAATAATAACGATAGTCAGACATCGTGGACAGAGTTTGATGTGGATTTAAGTGCATATGCTGGACAGAAAATCTATATAGCTGTTCGTAATAATACTCCGTCGAATGGTTTTGTGACTTTCTTCGATGATTTCTATTTCGAAAATTTTGAATATGTCAATAGTGACAATAGTGCTCCTTACTTTACTACGGTTCCTGAGACAACAGCAACGGTAGGGAAGAAATGGACTTATAACTATTCTGTGGCCGATCCCGATGGAGATCCGTTGACGGTGACCTTGCAGGGCAAACCCTTCTGGCTGAATCATACTCCGGGTACTAACGGCGGTACGATTACCGGCATTCCGGGGGCAGAACAAGAAGTGATTATGAAACTATCTGTTTCAGATGGTTCAAAGACAACTGTACAAGAAATTATTCTTGTTGTGACTGATGGTTCGGGAATCGAAGGCGTAAATGGTGATCGATTGACGGTTTATCCTAATCCTGTCGTTTCCACGCTCTATTTGAATGAACTGTGTGACAAAGTAGTGGTTACCGATATTTCTGGTAAACAGCTGCTTTTTGCCGAGCAAGTAGAAAGTGTAGACGTTTCGATGTTATCGTCGGGTATTTACTTTGTAACCATGCAATTGGGAGATCAAGTCAATACCACCCAAGTTATTAAAAGATAATTAATTCTATGGAAACTATGAAAAGTATGTTTTTCGCCTGTGCATTGTTGTTAGGCAGTGCAGAAACCTTTTCCGCTGAAAATCTTGTACTCAGCGAAGATTTTGAGAGCCAAACATTCCCTCCTTCGGGGTGGGTTGTAAAAGGTACTGAATTATCGGAAGATCTTGAATCGGGTTATGCGCATTGGAGCCTTAATTGGAATGAAGTGACGGGTTGCAGTATCGCTGGTTCGGGGTGTGCCGAAGTGATGAGTGACTTTAAAGAAGGACAGGCCGGTATTTCGAAGGAGGAGTGGCTTATTACTCCTGCCGTGCAGGTTGCTGATAATGCGTCGCTGTCTTTTACTTTTTGGTGTAACGCTTCATCGTTTATGACCAATAAATACGGAAGTTTTTTGGTGAAAGTTTCTACCGATGATGGAGATACATGGAGCGATTTGTGGAATGCAGCTTCTCAGGAAGATATTGAAAACTCTGGACTGACATGGCCGTGGAATAAAGATGCTATGGGGATAGAAAATAACTGGCAAAAGTTAACCCCTAATGTGAGCCTTGAAGCGTATGTCGGGAAGACGGTAAAGATTGCATTCTATTTTCGATCTATTCTTGTAAATAATTATACACAAGCGACATTGGCCGTTGACAATGTAAAAGTGGGAAATCAAGAGATTGAAAATTTGCCGGTTATAGAGGGCTCGACTTCTTACGAGTTTTCCAATTCTTATATTGGTTATTTGGCTCAATCCGAACCGATGACTATTCGTAATGTGGGTTATGGCACGTTGACGATAACCAGCATTGAGGGTATTGAAGGTACAGATTTTTCTACGACACTCGATCCCGCTTCCGTTTCTTTGAAGAGGGGAGAAGAGCTTTCATACCGCGTCAATTATACTCCTACGATTACGGGAGCCAAAAGCACGGTCATGAAAATAAATACGAATGGCGGAACTTTGTCGGTCGATTTGTCGGGAACCAAAGTTATGTTGGAAGAAGGATATACTTTGGAAAGTTTCGAAGGTGATATTTTCCCACCGGCCGGTTGGTCTCGTAATGAAGGCTGGAAGACGATGGAAGGTATGGCTACATCGGGTGTGAAGTCGGTTACAGTAGGCGGTATGATGACGTGTGATATCGTTTCTCCCCGTTTGGATTTATCGGCTGGAAACGGTAAAGTGAAATTCGATTATATCGAAACTACCGGTGAAGAATACATCGATGATTCGTTCTTACCGTCAACATATTTCATTCTTTATTATAAGAAAAATACCGATACCGATTGGACGGAGTTGTGGTGTTCTCTTGATGATAGTAAGTATAATGAATGGGTACAAAAAGAAATCGAGATTAAAGACGCAAATGGAAATTTCGTAGTGGACGATAATGTATACCTACGTTGGACCTATGAGTTTGAAATGGGCGACGGTGGTCTCGATAATATGGTGGTGACCGATATCTATTTCGATAATGTAGTGTTGCCTAAGCTATATGGAGAAGGAGAGCTCCCGTTGGCAATTACGACACCCAATCCGGTGAATGGCGTTTCTAACGTTGATTATAGCAGGTTGACTCTTTCTTGGGAGCCCGCTTTGTTTGCCGATGGATATGAATTGTCGGTAGGAACGGATAAATCCAACCCCACTTCTTTGTTGGAAAATGAGAAATTAGAAGGAAATACATCGGTGTCTTATACGATTCCCGAGCTTGAACCTGCTACTACCTATTATTGGAAAGTTGTACCTTACAATGCAGTAGGTAAAAATGAAAATGCTTCGGTTTGGTCGTTTACTACGATGGAAGATCAGTCTGTACGTGATTTCCCCTATACTATGGGATTTGAAGGAAATAACGGAGAAATTCCTCCTATGGGCTGGAAAAACGATCATGAAGGCAAAGGTATTCAGATGTGGAAATCTAATGAGATAGAGCCGTTTGCTGGAAAATATTCTGCTTCGGTATGGCATAATAATGCGGGCGAGGTTTCTGTCCTGACTTCTCCTGTGTTCGCAATCCCTGAAACCGGTGATATAGTTGCTTCTTTTGCTTGGGGTGGTGCTCTTTGCAATCGCCTTGAAAAAGGGTATGAAAATGAGGCGATCACCGAAGGGCCTATTTCCGAAGTTAATGATGCCGATGGAACTCTCTATTTCGAGATTCGAGCTGTCGATGCAGCCGATTGGACTCCTTTGGCTTATACTCAGGACCGCACGAAATGGCGTCATAAATATGTTTCACTCGCCGATTATGCTGGTAAGAGTGTGAATATGCGTTGGCGTTTTGTCGCTACTGAAAATGCCGGAGTTTCTTCGGGCGGGGCTTCTCTCGATGAGATATTTGTTGGAGATATAAAAGATATGCCTACCTTAGCCGTTTCGGAAATTAAGAAAGAAAATCTGACTGTATATCCTAATCCTACTTCCGATTATGTCTATTGGGCAGGAGGAAAAGCCGATGTGAAGGTATATGATTTAGCCGGAAATTGTATAAAAGATTTGACCGAAGTCGAGTCTGTGTCTTTGGAAGGTTTGGCTTCTGGTATGTATATCGTATCCGTATCGTGTGGCGATTCGGTTTCTACGGCCCGAGTAATGAAACGATAAAAGAGCCCGTTTAATCGGGAAATGTATACCAAAGAGGACTCCGTACTGAGGAGTCCTCTTTGTGCCTTTCGAGAAAGATTTGTAAGAATTTGTTTCAAAATTGTATTGAAACTATAAACCCAAACTTTTTGTAGAAAAAATGAAGAGAAAAATTTTGTGTTTTGTAACAGCTCTGTTAAGTTTTTTTATTGTTGAGGCTCAGCAACCTTGTACATTGACTTTGGAGGTTTCGGCTGTTACAGGAGAGGATATGGCTGGGACTCCGTTTCATTTGGAACGGGTAGAATCGGGATTGATTTATGACCGAGTACTAGGTGAGAATGGAACTTATACAATAAATAATATATATTCCGGTATACACCATTTGGTGATTGAAAAAGAGGGATTAAAGACTTATGATAATTCTGCTTTGGATATAAAAGGCGATACCGTGTTAAAGATTAAGTTGGAAGAACCGGTACGTACACCTTATAATTTGCAATCGGTTTTAGCCCATGATCCTAAAACGGGAGTTAATGATGCTTCGTTGGTTTGGAATGAGGAGACCGATTATTTCTTCGATGATTTCGAGAATTATACCTCTTTTACGCTCGATTTCGCTCCGTGGACCGGAATCGATAAGGATCAGGCAGAAGCTGCTATGTTAATGCAAGGAGGTTATCCGAATAGTAGCTTGAAACAATATGCGACTATTATTGCTCCCGACGAAGCTTATGTCTCTACTACGGGAGGTGACGTTTCATGGTGGTTTTATGCCCCTCAATTGAGAGCTTATAGTGGAAAGAAATATATGGGATTTATTCGTACGGCAAGCGGAACTACGAATAATGACTGGGCGATAACCCCTCAGGTACATGTCGGTGTAAATAACGTCGTTCGATTTAAAGCCAAAGCAGCGGATGCTCCTATTGAAAAATTCAAGGTATGGATATCGACCACCGGAACAGAGGAAAGTGATTTCAAACCTTTGACACAGGGTAATTATGAGTCAGTTAAATGGGAACAATGGCTTACGATGGAGTATGATCTTTCGAAGTACGAAGGACAAGATGTTTATATTGCCATTCAATATATTACACAAGCTGGTTGGATGTTGATGGTTGATGATTTTTATGTAGGGCCGGCAAAGTTAAATCCTTCGTCTATAAAAGCTCGTCTTCCGAAAACACGTCGTGTTCGCAAAGCAGCGGAGAGTGATGCCCCTCAAAGTTATACGGTTTATTTAGATGAACAAGAGATCGGGTCGGTTAAAACGAACTCGTTTATCTTTGAGAATCTTTCGGCTGGAATACATACGCTGGGTGTTAAGTCGGTTTATAAAGTTTCCGAGTCGGATATAGCGACAACGACGTTAGAAGTTCCGGCGACTTCGGATTATGCCGATGTAAAAGTAAAAGTTTCTACGAACGGAGGTTCTTCCGAGGGAGTGGCTGTGAACTATCTTTCCGGTTCTTATCAGGTGACCGATACAATCAAATCGGGAATATCTCATTTTGCTTCTTTGAAAAAAGGGGAATATATGATTAGTATTAACGATGATCGCTTTTTGGCGGTAGATACGCTCATTGATATAGACAAGGATATGGAGATAAATTTGTCGTTGGTGGAAAAAATTACTGCTCCATATAATCTATCTGTTGATTTTTCTTATCGTGACACGGATAAGAAGACCGATGTCTTGTTTAGGTGGAATCAAGATTTGGGTTGGAGCGATAGTTTCGAAGAGTATGATGATTTTGCGACCCAATTCGGTGGCTGGGCCACTTTCGATAAAGATCGTCTGCGTCCTTACGGTATAACCATAAATAATACGCATATATCTATTCCCGGACTTGAACAAGGCGAATCCCCGGTAATGGTATTCAATCCTGAAAAAACGACCCCCCGGTGTGATAGCGATGCATTTTTAAATACGGTTTTCGGGAAAAAATACATCATGTTTTTTGGAGTCCAAAGCAACCTGTCGGACGACTGGCTCGTTTCTCCGAAACAGAAAATCAACAAGGGGTATGTGGCTCATTTTTACGTGCATGTTTATCCGAGTATGGCTACGGTTTATCCCGAAACCATTAAGGTGTTGGCTTCCACAGGAGTCCAGACCGATCTTTCTTCGTTTGTCGAACTATATAATTATACTTTTACCGAGAGCGGTTGGTATGAAGTAACAGTCGATTTGAAAGATTATGTGGATCAGGAGGTTTATTTAGCGGTTAATTATGTTTCTAATGACGGGTGGATGCTTAAAGTGGACAATTTTTATGTCGGTCCTTCGGACGATGCTCCGGCTCCCGAAGTTGGAAATGCTACCTATGATATATATTTGAATGGAGAGAAAAAAGCATCTGCGATAACTGATAATTCCTATACATTCGAAGCATTAGATGATGGTACATATACAGCTGGTGTAAAAGCAATATATGAATCCGGGGAGTCTGAGGTCGAAGAGTATGTGTTTACAACTCAGTATAGCGGGATTGAAAATGTAGTTGTTCCGACCGTAAAGGTATATAGCCGAGACCATGCTATTTGTCTGGAATCGATAGAAGGCGAAAACGTGTTGGCGGAGGTTTATGGCGTTTCTGGACAGCTTGTGGAATTAGTAGAATTTGAAAACAGTGCCCAGATTTCTGTTTCTGAGGGGCTTTACTTGGTACGGTTGACAACACCACAAGGGACAAGTACAGTTAAGGTATTGGTGAAATAATTACTGTCTATTCATAAAAAACGTCATGAGAATTATTCTCATGACGTTTTTTTATCTACAAGTTTAAATTTCTTTTTCCCTTTGTTAATAATTTATTTAATTTTGTACCTTTGTATATATGATATATCAACGTTAAAAAGTAAATTTATTCGCTTGATTAGGCTTTGAGCCGATATTGATTTTATGAATGGGAATTGCTAAAACTGCAATTGTATGGATAAGACGATTTATTTTATTTTGTTATTAACTATAATAATCAGTATGAGTTGTGAGTCGAGAAGTCATAAGGAAACGGTAGTCCTTATGGAAACGTCTTTGGGGAATATAAAAGTGAAACTTTATGATGATACACCTGCTCACCGTGATAATTTTATAAAGTTGGTCGAGGAAGGATATTATGACGGGACTTTGTTTCATCGAGTGATTAATGAGTTTATGATTCAAGGAGGCGATGGCACGTCCAAAAATGCTCCGGTAGGAAAAATGTTAGGTACGGGTGATCCGGGATATACTATTCCCGCAGAGTTCGTTTATCCGAAATATTTTCATAAACGGGGTGCTTTGGCCGCGGCTCGGCAAGGAGACCAGGTAAATCCAGAGAAGGCCTCTTCGGGTTCCCAGTTTTATATTGTCACGGGTAAAGTTTTTAATCCGGGACAGATTGACCAGCTGGAACGTCAAATGCAGATGCAGCAAGAGCAATCGGTTTTTCAGTCGTTGGCGGCAAATCATAGGGAGGAAATCATGAATATGCGTAGAAATCGTGATATGCAGGGACTGCAAGCGTTGCAAGATACATTGATCGCTCAAACTCATGAACAAATTAAGAAGGAAGGAAAGCGGACGCTCACGCAGGCGCAACGTGAAGCTTATACGACTGTTGGCGGAACGCCTCATTTAGACGGTGAATATACTGTTTTCGGTGAAGTGGTAGACGGAATGGAGGTTGTAGACAAGATACAACAAGTCGAAACAGGCTCTGCCGACAGGCCTAAAACCGATGTCAAAATCTTGAAAATGAAAGTGGTCAAATAGTGATATCGTTTCGTCGTCACATATTGCCTAATGGATTGCGCATCATTCATCATTACGATGGCTCTACGAAAATGACTGCGTTGAATCTGCTTTATGATGTCGGTTCGAAGGACGAATCGCCGGAGCGGACAGGATTTGCACATTTGTTCGAGCATCTCATGTTTGGTGGGTCTGTGAATATTCCCGATTTCGATACCCCTCTACAAAAAGCAGGAGGAGAGAATAATGCGTGGACAAGTAACGATGTGACCAATTACTATACGGTAGTACCTACGCATAATGCCGAGACGGCATTTTGGTTGGAGTCGGATAGAATGTTAAGCCTTGCTTTTTCTTCCGAGTCTTTGTCTGTACAGAAACAAGTCGTTATAGAAGAGTTCAAGCAACGTAATTTGAACCAACCCTATGGAGATTCGTTCTTGCTATTGCGACCGATGGCTTATCGGGTACACCCATATCGGTGGCCTGTTATCGGGAAAAATACTTCGCATATTGGTAATGCATCATTGGAAGAAGTAAAAGAATTCTTTTTTGCCCATTATGCGCCCAACAATGCGATATTGAGTATTTCGGGAAGCCTACCATTCGATGAAGCCATATTGCTTTGTGAGAAATGGTTTGCTCCTATTTCTCGAAGAGAAGTCGCTTGCCGCGATTTACCTCAGGAGCCGGTTCAGACAAAACCTCATAAAAAGATAGTGGAAAGAGAGGTTCCCTTAGATGCGATTTTTAAGGCCTATCATATGGTAGACCGTAAGCATCCCGATTATCAGGGGTATGATGCTCTTTCCGATGTATTGGCTTCCGGTCGATCCTCTCGGTTGTATAGACGGTTGGTGATGGAAAAGAAACTATTTACAGAAATAGATTCTTCTATTACCGGTGATATAGAGCCCGGTTTGTTTTTACTGAAAGGGAAACTATCACCGGGAATTTCGTTGGAGCAGGGAGAAGAAGCCATTGAAATGGAATTGCGACGAATGAGGGAAGAACTGTTGGAGCAAAGGGAATTGGATAAGGTGATAAATCGTTTTGAATCAAACGATTTGTTTTCCAATTTGCACTATCTGAATAAAGCCACCAATTTAGCTTATTATGAATTGTTGGGTGGAGCGGAAAATATTGATACAGAAGTTGAAAAATATAAAAAACTTACCCCTTTCGATTTGCGGCGTATTGCGGAAAAATTGTTTGTCCCGGAAAATAGTTCTACATTATGGTACAAATCGGTACATGCAAAACGAGAAATAATAACAGATGTCTCTGATTGATAAAAGATATAGAATAGTACTATGCGTTTTAAGTTAGTGTTGTCGGTTAAATCGGAAAGTTTTGGTAGTGTTTTGCCTGTAAGCTACCAATACGAATTGTCGGCAGCTGTATATCGTCGTATTCGGGAAAATTTCGAGCTATATTTACACTGGCTTTCGAGCAACGGTTTCGCACCGATCGATGATTGCCGTAATCGCTTGTTTTCGTTTTCAAATTTATATATCCCCCGCATTCGGGTAGAGTATGACAGATTACATATTTTGGTGAAGAGGGTTCAAATGTGGATTTCTTTTTTGCCTGTTCGGGGAACTCACGAGTTTGTAAAGCAACTTTTTTCGGGAGAAACTTTTGTACTTGGGGATAGGCGTAGTCGGGTGGAGTTAGAGGTCGAAGATATCGTTGAATGTCCGGCTCCTGGGTTTGGAGAGGAAGCAGAGTATTTGGCTTTATCTCCAATCGTGTTTATGGTGGCTCGCCCCAATCGGAGCATGGAATATGTCGGGCCCGATTATCCCGGGTATGCCGATTGTTTTTATCGCTCGGTGCTGGGAAAATATGAAAAGATTTTCGGTCGGCCTTTTGATGGTGATACAGGATTTTCATGGAGTTTGCTTTCCGAACCGAAAAGAAAAGGAATTTTTATGATGCGGTTTACTCCCGAAGAGTCGAAAGTTATAGGATATATGTATAAATTCAAATTATCGATGAGTCCTATTCTCCATCAGATAATGTATGAAACGGGAATAGGGGAGAAAGTAAATCTTGGTTTTGGTTGTGTAGAGATTCTTCGTCAAGATACGACTCCTAATGACCAAAATTTCCTTTCTGATGAAAAAGACGATACTTCTGTGAAAATAATATGATTTTTTGTATGAAATGACAAAATATTTTTTTTAATTTGTATAGATAATAGAGAGTTTATTCCTCATAAAAATAGATTATACTATGACAACAGCGCTTGAAAAACCTGACATGAATACAGAAGAACTTCTTGCAGGTCAAACTATTACTCCCGCCGAGGAGGAACAAAATTCGGTACAATCGACTTCACGGCTTTCGAGAGAAGAAGTTGACGAACTGAAACAGGCTTATTATAAACAGAAAAAAATTGAAATAGAAGAGGCTCGTAACGCCTTTATAGCCGCGGGTAACCCAGAGGCTGAATTTGTGCCAATGCCCGATGAACAGGAGGAAACATTAAAGTCTTTGTTATCTGTTTTTCGAGAGAAAAAAGCCGAATATACGGCCTTGCTCGAAAAGCAAAGAGAAGAAAATTTGGAGCGTAAGCAACAAATTTTGGAAGAGATGAAATCTATTACCGAAGATTCGGATAATATAAACAAACAATATACCCGTTTTCAAGAGTTGCAGCAATCGTTCAAAGAGCCTTGCGAATTACCCTCGGCGGCGGTGTCTGGTCTTTGGAAAAAGTTCCAGTCTTACGTCGAGAATTTTTATGACTTGTTGAAAATAAATAAAGAGTTACGGGATTATGATTTCAAGAAAAATCTGGAACAGAAGACCGCTCTTTGTGATGCAGCAGAAGCATTATTGGCAAATGACGATGTTGTAGCAGCATTTAAGCAATTACAATTATTGCATGACGAATGGCGCGGAATAGGTCCCGTCGCCAAGGAGCTGAGAGAAGATTTGTGGAATAGGTTTAAAGATGCTTCAACAGAAGTAAATAAACGCTATCAAAGTTTTTTTGAGGCGCGTAAAGAAGTGGAACGTAAAAATGAAGAAGCCAAGATTGCTTTATGTGAGGAAATCGAGTCGATGGATTTAAGTTTATTGACTTCTTTTGCTCAATGGGACGATGCTACGAAGCAAGTTCTCGATTTACAGGGTAAATGGAAAACGTTGGGGTTTGCCTCACGGAAGATGAATAATCAGTTATTCGAGAGATTCCGTAAAAGTTGCGATGAATTTTTTGCAAAAAAAGCCGAGTACTTCAAAGCTGTCAAGGAAAGAATGGCAGAGAATCTCGAAAAGAAAAAAGCGTTGTGTGAAAAAGCAGAGGCATTAAAAGACAGTACTGATTGGAAAGCTACTGCCGATATTCTTGTCGCTTTGCAAAAAGAATGGAAAACAATAGGCCCTGTGGCTAAAAAACATTCCGATGCTATTTGGAAACGTTTTGTTACGGCATGTGATTATTTCTTTGCGCAAAAGAATGAACAATTGGTTTCCACTCGACAAGTAGAACAAGAAAACTTGGAAAACAAACGGGGTATTATCGCTAAATTGAAAGAGATAGATGAATCTATGGATAGTACAGAAGCCGTCAAAATAGTTCGTGACTTGATGGCTCAGTGGAATTCGATCGGTCATGTACCTTTTAAAGAGAAAGATAAAATATATAAAGAATATCAGTCTTTGCTCGATACTCTTTTCTCCCGTTTGAATATGAATGAGAATCGCAATCGGTTAAGTAACTTCTCGGCTACGGTACAGCAAATGGCCGATACGAACCACGATAAACTCTATCGGGAGAGAGAAAGACTTTTGCGCATGTATGAACAGAAAAAAGGCGAGTTGAAAACCTATGAGAATAATATAGGATTTTTGAATATATCTTCGAAGAAATCCGGTGGCTTGTTAAAAGAGATGGAACGGAAAATGCAAAAAATTCGAGAGGATATGCAGCTTATCGAACAAAAAGTGCAACTTATAGATAAGAACTTGTAATTAAGAACAACGTATTTTATAAACAGGGCGGCTCAATAAATTGGAGTTGCCCTGTTATTTCCGGGAGAAAAGTAAAGCTCTCTGAAAAATATTTATGTAGTTAGTCGTGTAAAAAAGTAAGAAAGAGAGAATGGCACGTGGGCGGTATGGACATATGATAAAGTCACTGATTGTCATCGGCGACTTCTTTTGCTTGAATATTGCCTATGCCGTAGTTTGTTATTGGGGTGGCGGATTCGACGGCGGATTTGGTGTGAAAATAATATGGCTGTTACTTAATCTTTCTTATTTCCCGGTATTTTCACTTTTTGCAAAAATACATGAATTGCGTATTTTACATGTCGATAGAGTCTTGATAAAAGTTACACAGGCCGTGTTGTGCCACTTAGCGGTTTTTCTATTATTGATATTCTTTTTGCAAATCGATAATATTGGAGCGCGAGTATTGTTGAGGTTCTATTTGCTTCTATCGGTCTTGTTGGCCGTGTGGTGGATCGGATCGAGAAAACTTTTGAAATATTTTCGACGGAAAGGCTATAACTTCAAGAAAGTAGTTATTGTAGGAGCCGGGGCTATGGGTATAAAATTATTAGACGAGTTACGTTCCGATGCCGGATATGGCTATAAATTTATGGGCTTTTTCGATGATAATCTGTCGTTAAAGAAATCTTTGCCGAATTTTCAAGG
>OHIZ01000512.1_pt1 | contig 15253 bp, 6 predicted proteins | sample 1568501 | NCBI WGS metagenome assembly OHIZ01 (sample SAMEA3879544, study PRJEB24766) | human gut metagenome | biome: human-associated habitat; feature: feces | place: USA | collected 1985/1987 | reverse complement strand
GCATTTACCATAGCCATAAGCTCTCCGTTCTGCGGATTCATCACAATAACGGAAACCTGCTTTGCCCCCTTGCGCTCCATCGTTTCATAAGCCGCCTGCTGGGCATACTGCTGAATATTCATATCAAGGCTGATATACAGATCGTGTCCTGGCACCGGCTCAATCCGGTCCTCAAAAGCATTCTCAATCTCCACTCCCGCTGCATCTGCCTGAGTCAGAATCATGCCGTTCATTCCCTTCAGCCATTCCTCATAAACCACCTCCAGACCGATAATTCCCTGATTATCTCCTCCGGTAAAGCCCAGAACTCTGGAGGCAAGGCTGTCATAGGGATAATATCTCCGGTAATCCTCGTCTACCTTAACTCCGGCCAGATGAAAATTTCGGATCCGATCCCCGATTTCCTTATCTACATTTGTGGAAATGATTTCTCTCGAGCTGCGTTTTTCCACACGTTTTCTCACTTTTCCTTCATCCATCCCCAGTTCTTCACAGAGCATCCGGATCACCTGCTCCCGATCCTCCACCTGATTGTATATCACAGAAATGGTACAGACCGTCCTGTTCGTTGCAATCACATTCCCTGTAGCATCGATGATTCTTCCCCTGGCCGCCTTGATGCTCCGTTCTCTCTGGTGAAGCTCCTCTGCCATCCTGCTGTAATAATCTGAGCGGTATACCATAAGATACACAAGCCGCCCTGCTAATCCTGCCATACATAGGCACAGCAGGAAAAACAGGACGGCTGTTCTTTTTCGATGTTGTGTGTGATTGGAACTCATGGCCCGCTCCCGACAGAATCCTTGTTATCACTATATGAAGGGAAACGTGCTTTAGAACAGCCTCTTTTCCGGCTTGTTCCGCTGATACATTCACTTTCTGACGGAACCAATGAGAGCCACTCACCGGATATCCATTCTTTCTTCCCCATTCCTTGGAAAACATATCTACTGTCTGCCAGTCCGTATCATCCAGTTCCGGACGATTCCAGCATATCCCGTCATGAAGTCCCCGGTCTCCTTTGTACAAAGCGGTATCCCAAAAACGGTTCATCATCTGTCCCGAACGGTTGCACAACTCACGATACTCATCCGAATTAAACAAATCACGCTCGTGCAACTGACGCGGAAACTTCTGCAAGGCCTCCTCACTCATCCAAGCCTCGACGGAACTTCCCCCCCAACTGGAGTTAACAATGCCCACAGGTACTTGCGTCTCCCTATACATCTCCTTGGCAAAGAAATAAGCCAAAGCAGAGAAGGAAGGAGCAGTTTCTTTAGTCAGCGACATCCAGTCTGCCCCCGGCAGATCGTCTTTAGGTCCATGCAAATCATTGCCTAAAGGAATCTTCACATACCGTATCATCGGATTCTCATCCCTTGCTATTTCCTCGGCAAATTTATCAGTCACCCGTCCGGCGGTCAATTCCATGTTGGACTGTCCGGAGCAAAGCCAGACATCACCCACTAGAATATCTTTCAACCGGATATCATTCACGGTCATTTCAAAAGGGCCGCCTGCCTTCATGGGAGGCAGCTCCACCAGCCACTTACCATCTTCCCCGGCTACCGTACTGAATTTCTTCTTTTTAAAAACAACGGTCACATTCTCTCCTTTATCGGCATTTCCCCATATTTTAACGGGCCGCTCACGTTGCAATACCATACCGTCCGATAGGATGGCAGGCAATTTCACCTTTGCTTCGGTCCATGCGGAAAATGCACAAAGAACCGACATTACTAAAGCCAACTTATATTTCATTTTTCTTATAAAGTTAAAAACCGTAATTTATTTATTGAACCCACTCTCAGGACATTCATAGTTCGAGATTTCCAACCGGAAGCGTTTCATATCCTCCAACTCGTGTACCGGACGTTCTATGCCGGCCGGAACAGGCATCCCTGAGAAAGTCTGGAAATAAAGCAGACAAGCATCTTTCCACCACACGGCGTCACGCATCTGGATTTTCAATTTCGACTGCACTTCCCCGAACCGGCGTGCATCTACAAAAGGTTCCACACTGTCCCATACTTCCTGAAAACCACGTACCTGCCGCACACCTCTATCGTATGCATGGCACAACTCCCCCCAAAGCGTACGTCCGCTTTTCATCTGATGATGCCAAGGCACATGATGGAACCAAAGCAAATAAATCTCGGGACAAGTTGCCTTGTCATTGTAAATCTGACGAAGTGAATCGGGATACTGAGAAACGGCATCACTCCCTTTGCTGCTACGGTCGAAACCGATTCCCTCCTTATCTGCCTTATGATAATAAGAAGGTAACCAGTCCGGACGAGCACCGGGCACACTACACCACGGTTCAGGCCCATAATGGTGCCCCCATGCAAACTGATGATGCAGCCCCAACGGCATCATATAATTCACCACCGCCTCCCGGCTCTGCAACATCATCTCTTTGACCGGACGGACAAATGCCGGCTGGGAAGTAAACGTCTGCCGCAACCACTCATCCGCAATCCGGTCTGAAGTCAGCGACGGATTCCATGCCAACCGCCCGAAAGCATACCAGTTGGCCTGCGCAAAATGGTGTCCGCACCAATTCACATCCGTACCGATGTTTGCCACACCCGCAGCAGCTTTTAACCTATCCGGACGCACCTCGCCAAAAAACTCCTCCCATAAAGGAGCCAAATAAGCCAGATGATTGGAAAAGCCTAAATACTCCTGAGTAATTTGAAACTCCACCATCATGGGAGTCCGCTTCATGGCTGTGAACAAAGGGCTGTAAGGTTCGCGAGGCTGGAAATCTATCGGTCCGTTCTTTATCTGTACTATTACATTGTCATGAAACTGCCCGTCCAAAGGCATAAACTCCAAATAGGCCTGCTTGGCACGGTCACTGTCGGTAGGACTATAGACAAACGCCCTCCACATCACGATTCCTCCGTAGGGTTTCAACGCATCCGCCAGCATATTCGCTCCCTCGGCATGAGTACGCCCGAAATCACATGGTCCCGGCTGCCCCTCCGAATTGGCCTTTACCAAAAAGCCGCCAAAATCAGGTATCAACGTATAAATTTCTTTCACTTTCCGCCTCCACCACCGGATGACCTCCTTGTCCAACGGATCTGCCGTATCCAACTTGCCCAACTGGATAGGAGATGCAAAATTAACCGATAAATAGACCTTTATACCATAAGGCCGGAAGACATCAGCCAATGCCTTGACTTTCTCCAGACTGGAGGTTGCCAGCACTTGGGGCGAAGCATTGACATTATTCAGCACCGTTCCATTAATACCCACAGAAGCATTGGCACGGGCGTATGCCTCGTAACGTGGTGACAAAGTTCCGGGAAGTTCTTCCCAATTCCACAAAGAACGACCGGCATAACCACGCTCCACCGTACCATCCGGATTATCCCAATGGTTCAAGATGCGAAGATCATACACAGGTTGTTCAGTAACCGACAGAGGTACTGTGACCTGCCCCGCCGCCTGCATACGCAACAGACAATAAACACCATAAAGTAATCCTGCCTCGGTGGATGAAAGAATACGGCCCTGATGTTCCGAAGAAGTGATGGCAAACCCATCCCCCTGCCCTGTCCTCTTTTTCTCCAAAAGTACAGGCTCTCCCTTCCAGGCGTTTTTCAACTCAGCAATGGCAATGGCTATGGTGGGTGACACTTTTCCTTTATATATAACTTCCACTTCCGCACCTTCCGCCGGGCGCATCACCGGCAACCACAAGCGGCTGCCGTCTTCTTCTGCCGGACAGGCATTGTCCGGTCGTGTACCGGCTTGCAACATTCCTGCCGCCAAGCACCCGCACATCATTCCTATCCAAACTGTCAATCTGATGTTTTTCATTGTCCATTCAGTTTATTTCTCCGGCAAGGAGATTCGTCCATAAACAAATAACTATCCTCATAACCGCCATAATCCACCACAATCTTTTCAAATACGATGGCAGGCTCCACCGGTTTCAGAACCAATGTATAGGTTCCGTCCGCACGGTCGGGCAGGCTCAACTTCACCCGGGTCTTCACCACCCGACGGGCCACTGTGGGATACAGTACGCGATATACATTATCCGGATGCTCGTTCAACTCCGCATTGAAACAGACAGTCTGCTCCTCCCCTCCTTCAAAACCTACTGTGTAGCGATGACCTTCCCGTCTGAGGAAGGGCAGGGTGGATTTCACAATGACATACACATTTACCGTATCTACTTTTTGCGGTATTTTCATTTTATAAGAGAGCGAAGCTCCCTCAGCAGACTGTGTATAAGGCATCAAAGCCACTCCGCTCAGCGTACGTCCCATGTGCGGTATGACTGTCCAGGCGGTCTTCGGTGCCGCGGATGATGCAAAGTAATGCTCCGCCTCCATGGAAACCACCCCTTTGTCACCGGCAAACAAATATCCTCCTACAGCCTGTTCCGGTTGCTCTATCCGGTAAACTTCCGGCAAACGGTCGGCAGGGAAATCATCGTTCCACGAAGTATAGCCTATATGTTTCTGCGTCATCATTCCGTTCCACTTGCCTCCCGACATTTCTTCGTTGTATTCCCTGCACAATTCCGCATCGCGCCTAAACGCCTTCTCCACCTTGTCGGCCCACTCATTCACCTGCGGATTGTTCTCCTGGTACAATTTGTGATTCATGGCTTGTGCATAGTACATTTCATATAGATTGGCCATCGCCTGCACAGGAAAAAGAATCAGTTGGCGATAAGCATCCCTGTAAGCGGCATCCAGTTTCAAATACTGCCGCAAGGCTTCCGCCTCCAGCTTCACATATTCATCGGCCACCTGCCTCCATTCCCCCGAAGCCAAATGATAAGTATCCTTATCCAGCATCTCGGGAGTCACGCGTCCATTGTACTTGCAATACAGGTTCAGGATACGCATGGCCTCATCCGCCTGTTCCTCACCGAACTGTTGCGCACAAAACGCCCGTGTATGCTCCAACAGATTCCCTGCCGCATAGCGTTCCGGATTCCAAGCCATATTCATAAAAAGAGTGATAGGATACTCCATCGGCTTCAAATCACCCACATTCAATATCCAAAGCTTATCCACCCCATAGCTGTAAGTCAACTGAAGCTGTTCCCACATATTTTGTATAGGAGTTACATTCAACCATTTGGAATTACGGGGAGCCCCCACATAATCTACATGATAATACATCCCCCATCCGCCGGAACGCTTCCGTCCTTTGGCATCCGGCAACCGGCGCACATCCCCCCAGTTGTCATCACTCAGCAACATAATCACATCATCGGGCACACGGAGTCCCATGTCATAATAGCGTTGCACCTCTTTATAAATAGCCCATACCTGCGGACGTTTCTCCGGCGCTTTTCCCGTCACTTCCTTGATAATACGACGCTGATTCCGGAATATCTTCTCCATCAGGCGCATGTTTTCCTCATCACGCGGCACATATTTGTCATCTTCTCCTTCCTTTCCACCCATCGGAGTATCACCGTCACCTCTCATACCAATGGTAATCAAATCTTCCGTACCGGCGGCACGCTCCAAACCTTCACGGAAAAAACGGTCAATCACTTGCTGATTGGAAGCATAGTCCCACACCCCATATTCGCTACGCTTCCTTACCCATTCCTGATGATTGCGTGCCATAGGCTCATGGTGTGAGGTTCCCATTATAATCCCCATCTCATGGGCGGTCTTGCTGTTCTCCGGATCATCCGCATAAAAGCTCCAGCCCCACATGGCAGGCCACATAAAGTTACCGCGCAGACGCAGAATCAGTTCGAACACACGGGCATAAAAACGATGATCACCATAATTCGTGCCGTAAGTGTGCTTCACCCATCCGGTCAGGCAAGGAGCCTCGTCATTCAAAAAGATACCCCGATACTTTACCGCCGGTTCTCCCGCCGTATAACTTCCACGCGTCATCGAAAGATTCTGCCGGGGCATCACCGGCACATCCGCCCAGTCGTACCACGGCGAAACACCAATCTGTTCCGAAAGCTCATAAATCCCATAAATCGTTCCGCGTTTGTCACTTCCCGCAATGACAAGCGCCTCATTCACTCCGTTCAAGGGAGCAGACACCACAGTCATCAGGTATTTCTCATTCTTGCCCTCCAGCAATGAAGCATCTATCTTTTTCGCCTTTACCAATTCCCGGATATAACGGCTTTTCAACGTACCTACCATAACCATACGCTTTACACCGGGAGTATAGCATAACCCGGCAGCCCGGCCACTCACCCGTTTAAAGTCATTCTGAAGATTCCTTACTGCTATCATCACACCGGCATCTTCCTGCTCGTCCACCAATATTTCATTGGCCACTCCGTTTTCCATCAGTGTGAAACGGTCGGGAGCCAGCCGGTCGAAAGTAATCCCTTTATGATCTATAGCTCCTACATTCAGGCACAAGGTGGAGAACAAGAATATCCCCACACATTTTTTTAGTTTCATTCTATTCACTTTTTAGTTACCGTACTCAAAATAATCTATATCCACATATCCTCCCAAATCTTTAGTAGCATAATTAAAAATAGCAAACTTGCTTCCCATAAAGAATTTGGTATAATCAAAAACCATTTTACAAGGCTCCCCTATTCGTTTCCACGTTTTCTTGTCATAACTGTAGTAAAAAGTGGCTTCATCTTTTTTATCGGCAAAGTCGCCCTCCATACGAAGATAGACCACCTCTTTTTCACAATCTATGCGTTCCTTCTCCAGTACTTCCACAGCAGTCACCCTTTTTTCCCGGTCCGAAAGACTGACAGACTGATGTGACATCACCCACTGCTTTTTCCCGTTCTCCATGACCACAGCCAGCACTCCGGACAACCCATTAAAAGCACTGAAGCCCGCAACATCCCCTTCTTTCATCTTCGAGACATCCATAGCTACCACACCGCTGCATTTCGGCCCGCTCATACGCTGGGTCAAGGTATTGGGAGCCAGAAACAGATTATCCACCACCCTTCCGGTCCTCAACCGCAGGAAACCCGGACGCTCTGTCAGCGACCAGCAATCGTCCAACGGATTATGGTTCCACTGCCAGTTCAAGCTCAACCGGTCGGTGTCGAAATCATCACTTCCCATGATACTTCCTTTACACTTCTCTCCGGAAGCAGGCATCTCCATACACTCGGGCACACGTCCGTCCGCATCTCCCAGTATCGGCCAACCGTCTTCCCAGCGGCAGGGCATCAATGTGGGCACACGCCCTATGCCGCCCCTATCTTGAAAAATAAAGCCATACCAGTTTCCGTCAGGAGTATCGACTATACAGCCTTGTCCCACGCCACCATATCCTTGAAATTCGGTTTCTAAAATCACCTTTTTCTCATACGGACCGGTTATCTGGTCAGCACGATAGCACACCTCACGACGCAACCGTCCGGGAATGCTCCAGTCCATGGAAATCATCATCACGTAATATCTGCCGTTATGCTTGAATGCCTGACTTCCTTCCAGAAGTCCCTGCTCGTCGGCATCCCGCTCGAATATCTTTTGGTCTATACCTCCCGGCTCCACATCGCTCAGGTCGCTCTTGAGCTGACGAAGTTGTCCGGTGCCATAAAACAGATAGACTTTGCCGTCATCATCAAAAAACAAAGAAGCATCATGATGATGAGGCGGACGGGAGACTAATGTCCATTCGCCCGCCGGATCTTCGGCGGTATAGATATAACCACGATGAGGTTCATCATTGGGTGAGAACCATACATAGAACCGTCCGTCATGATAGCGGATGCTGGAGGCCCATTGTCCGCGACCATATACCGTGCCTTCCTTCAAATCATAACGGGGCAAGTCAGTAAGCCGTTGAAACACATAACTGATCGTTTCCCAATGCACCAAGTCCTTTGAACGCATCACCGGACAACCCGGCATCAGGTGCATGGTGGTGCTTACCAGATAGTAATAGTTTTCCACCCTTATCATGGAAGGGTCAGGTACATCCGCCTCAATCACCGGATTATGGAACATTTCCCGTTGTTGTGCAAACGCCCCCGACAAACCAATGAAGCAGGTAATAATAATAATGATCTTCTTCATTTCTTTTTCTACTTTCTATTTTTGAACAAATGAGGCATGAACCGGTACAAGCAACGACGCCATGTCAACCACTCGTGTGCCGTGCCCTGCGATTCGTAATAGTCCACATGAATACCTATTTTGCGCAAAGACTCTGCCAGTTTTCGGGTACCGAACCGTTCTTCCGTTCCGCATCCCAAAAACAAGTAATGTACCTGCTTGTTAAACTTGCCGGCATCAGCAAACACACCGTCAAAGCAAGTCTTCACATCCAGTCCGAAGATAGCACCGCTGAATGCGCCAATATACGAAAACTTGTCCAGATGAGGCAATGTGGTAGTGAGAGTCTGATGACCACCCCATGACAATCCTGCCATTGCACGATGTTCACGATCAGTATAAGTCCGGAACGTCCTGTCAATCATCGGTATCAAGTCCTCCAGCATCACCCTGTAAAAAGAGGCACCATACAAAGCTCTCTCCTCATTCACATCCTTCCCTTTGCGAGGAATGAAAGGAGCTTCCACATCCCCACTGTCCATCACAACAAGCATCGGCACACATTGCCCGGAGGCTATCAGGTTATCCATAATATGTTGCATACATCCCTGTGCCGACCAGCCCGTCTCATCCTCGCCCATGCCATGTTGCAGGTAAAGTACCGGATAACGTTTTTTCACCTTGGTTTCATATTCAGCCGGAGTATAGACCATGCAACGGCGGAATTCCTTTTTGGCTTCCGAATAATAAGTACACGAGCGCACCTGCCCATGAGGTACTCCCTGCTGAGGACGATAGTAATCACCTTCCACTCCCTCGGGAACCTCTATCCCACTCGCCATACGGCAACAACCAAAGAAAGTGTAACTGGACGGATCGGCCACCTGCACCCCGTCCGCTATCAAAAAATAATAATGGAATCCTACGACCAACGGATCGGTCTTTACTGTCCAAAAGCCATCCGCGTCCTTCTGCATGTCATACTTCTTACCGCAACAGTCTACCTGAAGCCTTCCGGCTTGCGGAGCATAGAAACGGAAGTGGGCGCAATGCTCCTCGTCCAGCCGCGGATACTCGTAACCCGGAATATTGGTAGATGCGGCCTGCGTCCTGTCTTTCACCTCTTGCTCTGTCATTTCCTGCCGGCTGAATTTCCACCAGTCAAAATGAAACAGTTCACATCCTTTCCTGCCTTTGAACACAAAATAGACATCATGCACACCCGTCACAGGAACCGTCACATCCGCCTCTATACTTGTCCAACATTCCCATCCTCCGGTATGAGGAACCCTCATTTCAGCTATCAGCGTTCCGCCGATGCTGTCGGTCCTGATTTCTATCCACCCGCCGCGAAGGGCACTGGCAACAGACACACAAAGACACTTGGGCAACAAATCTTCAAAATCCACCTCGCGTACCTTTATATAATCCCCGTCATGAATTCCGGATACATACACCCCCGTCTTTGCATTCCATTCCGACTTTACTCCTTCGGAGAAAGCTATCGTTTCCGCCTCCACACGTTGATAAGGAGTCAGTGTGCCTACCGGCGACACCCCTTCTGTCGTCGCATTAATTATCGGGAAAGTACCATCGGGGTTGTAACTGAACTGCTCCACTGCCACGCTACGTCCGAAACCACCCCCACCGGGTAATTTCCCGGTGTGATAAAAGAAATAAGAATTACCTTTATAATCCGTCACTCCACAGTGATTGGTAAACGAACCGGTATCTTGCAACGGCATAATTTCTCCCATATACTTCCAAGGTCCTGTCGGAGTGTCACTCATCGAGTAAGCGATGTGTTCGGGTACTCCGCCGGCTGCATACGACAGATAATATGTACCGCCACGCTTGTGCAACCACGGACCTTCCGTATAGATGTCCTTGTATTTCTTTCCTTTCTCCCGTTTGTCCGGCCCCGGAGAACCAAAACTCTCTATAGTCTGCTCCACCTTGGACACCTCACCATCCAGCGAAACCATATCGGCATTCAGCTTGGCATAGTAAACATTCGGATTTCCCCAATATAAATAAGCCTGCCCGTCATCGTCCACAAAAACCGTGGGATCAATAAAATCCCAGCTACCTTCGTAAAGCGGTCTGCCGATAGCATCCTTAAAAGGGCCGGTAGGCGAATCACCCACCGCCACACCGATAGCCATCGTGTTTGTCAACTTGGAATGCAGACACACATACCAATAGAATTTCCCGTTGCGTTCGATACATTGCGATGCCCAGGCACGATCGTCCGCCCAGTCGAAAGACTCGATGGCAAGCGGAGAACCGTGATCGGTCCAGTTCACCATATCTTTAGTAGAATAGACGCGCCACTCTTGCATCCAGAAAAAATCGGCATGGTCCTCATCGTGTCCCGTGTAAACATACAAGGTGCCATCGTGCACCATAGGTGCCGGATCAGAAGTATAGCAAGTCTGCACAATCGGATTCTGCGCCTGCAACACTCCGGCAAGCAACAGGGACAAGCCACTCATCATACATTTCCGGATACCGGATAAATCACATTCAAGTTTCATATTCATGGTATTAAATTCACAAGGCTGTTTTTACGTTCCGTTCTTCACTGCTCAACAAGAGCAAAGGTAAGGACATTCGCCTTATATCGGAGTGTAACCATGTTACATAGTCCTTTTTCCATGTTACAAACCTGCCCGATATGGCACAAAGTACCGAAATTACTCCTTATTTATTAGGCTATATATTCTTTTTTGAATTATTTTTGTGCACCTGAATTTACTGGGATATTTATATTATGATGAAACATACGATTCTTATACTATTTCTTTTTCTGTCTTTGTTGTGCCACGGACAATCGTACAAATTCTTCACAACAGACAGGGAACTTTCCAGCAGTCTGATCAACAAAATATATCAGGACCGGAACGGCATGATATGGATTGCCACCGAAGACGGACTGAACCGCTATGACGGAGCCAAGTTCATCACCTACAAGCATGACCCGGAAAACGAGTACTCCCTCTGCCATAACTACGTACGAGTGCTGTACGAGGACAGCAAAGGACGGTTGTTCGTAGGAACCTATAACGGTATACAGCTATACGATCCGGAAACCGACAGCTTCAGCGCGCGAGCGCAATGGGAAGACGGAAAGACTTTTGACAGCAATATCATGTCCATTCTGGAACGTAGGAACGGAGAAATATGGGTATCGGGAAACAACTTGTGTACCATAACCATCACACAGGGGAAACTGACTGCACACAAACTGGACTTACCTATCCCCACCCAAATGACAGACTACATGATAGAGGACAGACAACACAATCTTTGGGTAACACAGGGTGAGAATGGTATCTACCGCCTCTCTGTGGACAATAAAAGCAAGCACTTTCTGAAACAAGAGAAGGGAATGACCATTGTGGACCTCTATGAAGACAACTACGGAGACATCTACCTGGCAACCATAGGCAAAGGATTGCTGAAATATAACCAACCAGCAGAAGAGTTCATTCCTATCCTTTATAAAGGAAAACAAAACCTGCCTATCAAATCCATCTGCCAGATAAGCCAAAACGAGCTTTGCCTGGGCACGGACGGGAAAGGCACCAAGATTTTCAACATCCCCAAACAGCTCATCACGGATTACCCTTTTGATAATAATTACCTCGACTCCGGTACCTCCAAAGTACACTCCGTCCTGAAAGACAATGCAGGAAACCTATGGATAGCCATTTACCAGAAAGGGGTTATGATGATTCCCGCACAGCCCAACAGTTTCAAGTACATAGGCTACAAATCAATAAACAAGAATATCATCGGCTCCAACTGTATCACCTCACTCTGCCGCGACCACAAAGGCATATTATGGATAGGTACTGACAACGACGGCATATACGGCATCACCACAGAACTGAAGCAAAAAGTCCATTATGCCCCACATGACAGCCCCTCTTCGGTTCCTTCCACCGTTTTCGGCCTGTATGAAGACTCTGAACATAATCTGTGGTTCGGATCCTATACCAACGGACTAGGCAGACTGGATAAGAAAACAGGACAGTGCAGCTATCTGCAGAATCTGACAGACAAGAATGGAAACCGTATCCAACGCGTGTATGATCTGGTTGAAGACCAGGACAAACGACTCTGGATAGCCACCATGGGAGCCGGACTTTTCTATTATGACTTGAAGACAGGACAGTCTGTATATGACCCTAAATTCAATGCTGCCACCAAAAAATATAAATGGATAAGCTGTCTTTTGTACGCCGGTGACAACCACCTTTATGTAGGAACGTATGACGGAATAAGATGTATAGACCTGAGCACCGACGACTTCAAGACTGAAGAAATCCTATCCAGACACATCATCCACTCCCTTTATGAAGACCCCCAAGGCAACATCTGGATAGGCAATTCCGAAGGACTGGCAGAATGGAATCCCCAAACCCAGCAACTAAAGACCTACACCACCGCCCACGGACTATCCAGTAACGCCGTATATGCTATCAAAGGAGACGGGCAGGACAACTTATGGATAAGCACCAATGCCGGAATGTCACGTTTTAATCTGAATACCCACACGTTCAGCAATTTCTATGCAGACGACGGTCTGCAAGGAAATGAATTCAGCAAAAACGCCTCTTTTGCCGACCACAACGGCATACTCTGGTTTGGAGGTACAAACGGAATTACCTATTTCAATCCTCAAGAGATTACGAATCCCGCAAAAAAATGGAACGTACGCATCATCGACTTCTATCTGCACGACCAACCCATAAGGAAAGGAATGTTGTCGGGCGGAAAAGAAATCATAAACACCTCCGTCTTTGAGGCCCGGGATTTCCACTTGTCACATAACGACAACGCTTTCAGCATCGAGTTCTCTACCCACGAACTAAATAATTCCGAACGTATCACGTATCTATATACCATAAACAACACCCCCTGGGTCAAACTTCCCAAAGGAGTCAACCGAGTGTCATTCAGCGACCTTCCCCCCGGCGATTATCATTTCCGGATCAAAGCCGAAGATTATCTGCTGGAATCCGACACCGATGAAATCACCATTCACATCGCACCGGCATGGTGGGCATCGGGCTGGGCCATGCTGATCTATGCCTTATTGGCAGTAGCAGCCGTCTATGGCATCATCCTGCAAATGAGACACCGTTACCGCATAAGACAGGAAATGATGCAACATATCCATGCCGAACAGATAAACGAAGCCAAGCTACAGTTTTTCATCAACATCTCCCACGAAATACGTACTCCGATGTCACTCATCATCAGTCCTTTGCAAAAACTGATGACAAACGATACAGACCACGAACGGCAAAAGAACTACCGCATCATCTGGCGCAATTCCGAAAGAATCCTGCGGCTGGTAAACCAATTGATGGATATACGCAAGATAGACAAAGGACAGATGTCACTCGTTTTCCGTGAAACCGAAATGACCGGATTCATTAATGATTTGTGTGAAACCTTTACAGAACAAGCGAACAAAAAACAAATTACTTTGCAGTTCCACCACGAGGGCGCCGACCACTTAAAATTGTGGGTGGACCCGGTGAACTTCGACAAAATTATCCTGAACATCCTGTCCAATGCCTTCAAATTCACCCCCGAAGGAGGCAGTGTGGACATACGGCTACGCACCGGTAAGGACTCCACCCTGCCGAAACCATTGCAACAGTATGCCGAAATCACCGTGACCGACAGCGGAATAGGAATCGCCCCCAAAGAAACAGAACACATATTCGAACGCTTTTACCAGATACGGAATAGCCAAAACAACTCAAACATAGGCACCGGTATCGGGCTGCACCTCACCCGCTCACTGGTGGAACTTCATCATGGAGACATCCGTGTAGAAAATAATCCGGACGGACAACCGGGATGCAGCTTTATCATCCGTATGCCTCTGGGATGCGCCCATCTGCGCAAAGAAGAAATGGAAGCCGACAAAGCTCCTCTCTTCCACACTCCGGCTCCGGTCCTCCCTGTTCCTTATGAAACCGAGGAAGAAGAAAACGGAAAAACACGAACCAAAACGAAATACAAAGTACTGGTGGTAGAAGACGATGAAGATATACGCCGCTATATCTGCCGTGAACTGGCAAGCGATTACCATACCCTGGAAAGCTGCAACGGCAAGGAGGCACTGGAAAGCATCTTCAATAAAACCCCGGACTTGGTAATAAGTGATGTCATGATGCCCGAAATGGACGGACTTACCTTATGCCGCAAAATAAAGCAAAATGTGAACCTGAACCACATCCCGGTAATACTGCTCACTGCCAAGACACGGGAGGAAGACAATCTGGAAGGTCTGGAAACAGGAGCCGACGCCTACATGACCAAACCTTTCCATATAGAGATATTGAGGAAAACGACCGCCAACCTGATCCGCAGTCGTGAACGGCTACGCAATACCTATACCGGACAACAGACCCAAGGGGATAAGGTACAACCAATAGAAGTACAGTCCCCCGATGACAAACTGATGGAACGAATCATGCGGGTCATCAACGAAAACCTGAGCAACCCGAACCTCACCGTGGAGATGATTACCACCGAGGTAGGCATTAGCCGCGTGCACTTGCACCGTAAACTGAAAGAACTGACCAACCAGACCACACGGGATTTTATCCGGAACATCCGACTGAAACAAGCGGCAGAACTGTTGTCGAAGAAACGGTACACCATAGCCGAAGTGGCGGACTTGACCGGATTCACCAATCCCAACAATTTCTCGACCGCTTTCAAGGATCTGTACGGAATGCCTCCCAGCATGTACATGGAACAGCATTTGAAACAGGATAAGAATAAGGAAGAGAACTGAAAATAATTTCCGGTTCTCTTTTCCACCAAGTACAGACCCAGTTTCCGCCGAATGCAAACTTTGCGGATACAATGGTATGAACAAATACACTTTTCCTACAAAACACTCTTACATATACCTATTTCACGAACCTTTCTTCAGTCCATTCAGTCGGCATAACTCACTATTACACAATGCATAAGGCTGACAGTAGTCCTTTCAGTCTGCTATCAGTCCTTTCAGCCGATGGAAAAATATTTCCCAAGCTCTTTCCTTACTTCAAAACATATCCGACAGGAACAGACAGACCCCATATCCACCAATCGCAAACTACAAGCAGCAACAAGCTGTACAAGTATCCTTTACCAGCCTGATGAATACCCTAATTCCTCTGTAAGCATTCGGCCTCGTGCGTGTTTCTCTCCAAGTTATAATAAAGTCAAAAGCC
>OHIZ01000429.1_pt1 | contig 17548 bp, 10 predicted proteins | sample 1568501 | NCBI WGS metagenome assembly OHIZ01 (sample SAMEA3879544, study PRJEB24766) | human gut metagenome | biome: human-associated habitat; feature: feces | place: USA | collected 1985/1987 | reverse complement strand
ACTGAAACGACTGAAGCCGATCCGCATTCACATACAGTGTTTTCTTATAATTACGTTCCAGACAACGACACAAGCCGAATGCAACACTCGTTTTCCCGACTCCGCCTGACGCCGAGGTGATCAATATGATCTTTGTTTCTTTTCCGGCATCCTGTTCGGCATAAAGCGTATCCTTGCATCTGCCTGTAATTTCATTAAAAATCTCCCGCACACTTGTATATTTAAACAAGCGGCAAATGTCGAGTTCGTCCGTCTGTCCGGGTTCGTAATGTTCCGACAATATCATCAAATGCCGGATATCATGTTTTTTCAGCCCGCTGTTATAAAGCGTATCCGACACAAGCAGAATGTCCGCATGCTGCGAAAGTGAAAATAACTGATTAAAATAATCTTTATCCGTAATGATCTCCAAGTCGATCTTATCCGCGAACAGCTCTGCAAATTTCTTTTGTAGCGGAATTACATAGCTTTCATCTGTATCCGCCACAATCACTCTCGGTCTTGCCATATTTCTCTGTCACCTCTATTCCATCACGATCTGGAAATCGCTGATCGCCATTCGTATAATATCTCCGTTTTTCACCGGATATTCTCTGCCCGGAAAAAGCTGCATCCCATTCAAGTATGTTCCGTTTGAACTATTCAGATCTACAACCGCATACCCGGATCCCCTTTTTACGATCTTACAGTGCCTTCTGCTGATCATCTTGCTGAATCCGGCAACGCCGTCCGCTTGCTCCGTACTCTTTCCGATCACATACTCTTGTTTCGTTACAGTCAGACGGATCGGACTGCCTGCTGTCAGCGACACAAGTGTACAAGTCTGATCTTCTCTCTGTGAAGAAACTTTTTCATTTCTATTCAAACTATAAGGTGTACTTGTTTCATCTACTGATCCGCACTTTTCCACATCCGAATCTTCACTGCTGTAACCGGGACGTCCGATGATCTGAAAGAAATCCGCAAACCTCTTATCGTCTTTATCCGAACGTTTTTCTACAGTTTTCTTCAGTTCTCCCCTTAGATGCTCCTCAAATTCCACTACATCTTTATGAAGTCTCTCCGCCACAGGAAGATATACGAACCTGATTTTTCGCGTTGCAGGATCGACCCATATCTTATCTGCCGAAATATCCAGTTTCAAAAGCGAAAGAAATCCGTTTTCTGTCACCCTTCTGACTTCATGCAGAATATTTCCCAAAACAGAAAGCATCCCTTCTGTATCTTCCGCCCCTGACTGGATCGCAAGCGGCAGACAGGATTTCGTATCGTAATACAGTTCTGTCTTGCCGTTATACAGCATCTTCACACACTTCAATAGAAAATCTGCTTCTTGACCGTGCATCATTTTATATTCTGTTATCAAAAAATCTGTCTTATCTTCTAAAATATAAGCAAAGTTCTCTCCACACTGTTCTTCCGTAATCATTCCATCTCTCATTTTCCTGCTCTCATCTTCCTGCTCTCATCTTCGTCTGGTTTATTTTGAACCCGGACGCAAATTTTCCTCCGCCGGAGCGCGGTTCAGTATTTTCAGTTCTCCGTGGTCAAGCTCAAATACTTCCCATACATTTTCAACGCCTGCATTCGGGTCAAGTGTGATCACTGTCGGAGCGCTCTTGCCCGGAAGATATACTTTCACCGTTGCGCCGTACTGCTGCAAAGTTCCCGTCGTTCTGTAGTCAACGACAGAGTATGTATAAACGCCGTTCAGGTCGTTCAGCGTGATCGTCTCCGGTCCGTATCCGTTTGTGTCATCCACATCAAGTTCTGCCAGAAGCCCGTCTCTTCCTTCGCATGTCCGTTTCCTGAAGTTCACGTACAAGTCATCTCCTTTATCCGTATTTCCCCACAGATACGAGTCGAGATCCTGAGGCTGTGCGTTCCATTCCAATACGATACGCGCGCTGCCCGCCGCCAGCTCCGGTGAAATCGTAAACTGCTCTCCGCTGTAATTTTTATCTTTCTCCATCTCAAACTCGAACGTTTCATCCACATACCCGTCCGCGCTGATCGTCACTTCGTACACGTCTGCCGCCAGTTCGATCGAGAACGATCCGTCTTTTCCCGACGTAACATGAGTAGAATTTTCAGCGTTTTCTTTCGCTTTAAATTCAAGCTTCGCCGCCGGAACGCCTTCTCCTGTCATAGCATCGATCACAACGCCGTTCAGCGTTCCGTTTTCCGAGCGGTTTTCGTTTGCCTCTTTCAAAATAATTTCATTCCACGCTTTATCGGAAATAATGTTTCCCGACGCATCCGTCTCAACACGGATCAGGAGGCTTCCTGTAGAGAGTTCCACATAAACTCGTTCCTCGTCTGTGATCGGCGCTACTTTGGAACTGGAGATTGCGTTCAGTTCTGCAAGGCTTGCCTTTCCCGGGAAATTTCTGAACAACTGCGAAATCGAATCTAAACGCACGATTTCCGGCATTCCGTCCTTCGCCGGTTTGTCTGTCTTTACATTTACAATATCGTCATGCTCTTTCGTGTTTGAATAACAGCATGTTCCCGCCAGATCTTTATGTACGACTTCTACTTCTCCTTTTCCGGTCTTTACGATCTGCGGATATGAGCCGAACTGATCGCAGTAGTCCGTATAGTCATAATTTTCCAGCTTCTGAAGAAATGCAGTATTAAAAGAAAAAACGCCAAATGACTGCATTGTCTCTTTCTTTGTTTCTGAATCGTCAAATTCCGCCAAAAGCGAACCGTCCTTAATCCCGCTTAACATATACTGGATCTTTGAAGAATTCGTATGCATGTAGCCTCGCTGAAGCAAAACTTTTGCAGCGGAGCTTTCCCCTCTCTTCAAATACACATCTGCCAGTCCGAGATATCCTTCTTCTTCTTTCGGTCGGTCTTTGATCGCATTTTCATATGTAAGCACCGCCAGTTCATACTCTCCGCTGTCCGCATATTTTTCCGCTGTTTTTATTGATTCGTTATACGCGCTCGCTCCTGCCTGCATCCGAAACATCACGATCCCGATAATCGCCCCTGCCAAAAGAAGCAGACCGCAGACGATCAGCAGAATCCGGCTTTTCTTTTTTCCTTTTTCTCCCACTGCTCCTTCTCCTCTCTTTCTTGTTTTACCGAGACGTTTCGTAAACGCCCCTATTTTATTTTTCACGTCCGTTTATCTATCATTTACTCGTTATCTTTTCCGCTATTTACAAGTTGATTTGTTCACTTTTTAGTTTCTCCTTTTTTCTTTGAAGCAAATATAATACGCTTCCTGCTGCCAACGACGCGGCCACGATCACTACAACGCCTGTCACACATATCATGATCCCGCTCATCTTCATTCCCTCCGTTTCGCACTCTCTTCTTGTCTGCATCCTGATTCTGTCTTTTATTTTCTATCTTCAATCTTCGTGCTGCTTCACATCTCACTTCCGATTATTCAAGTTCTTTCATTGTCTCTTCCAGCATTTCCATATCAGGATCTTCTTCCGATCGATCTGCTCTGTTCTCATATAAATTTCTGCAAGAATGATAAGTAAATTTCAGATCGCCTGACACATTTGAATACGTTCCTTCTTCCGACGCCTCGTCCAAATAGTTGTAACAGATCCACATCTGAACTTTATAGTCTTTCGGATAATCTATTTTCATCTCTTCCAGCACATCCGTACTGTCTCTATATTTTCCGAGAACTCGAAGAAGAAGCGCCCTTCCCAAACGATCCTCATATGACGGATCGTTTTTTTGACAGAGCATCTCATAATATGCAAGAGCCTGCCTGTACCACTGATTTTTGACCGTTCCTATCCTCTCTTCGTTTCCTGCCTGATATGCCGTCACTGCCGCTTTTCTAAGAACATTGCTGCTTTCATCTAGTTTCACTGCTTGTGCCGCCGCATCTGCCGCAGAGTTTATATCCCCCTGCTCAAGATATAATTCTGCTTCCAGCAGATAAATTTGTGCATTCAACTCTGCATCCATACTTTTTCCAAGCGCTTCTTCGCATAAAGAAACCGCGCTCTTTTGATCGCCTTTTGCATACATTGACTGCGCCTGAACAAATACAGTAGCTGCCTCATCGATCGCCGCTTCCGGATATTCACTTTGTATCGTCCATACATCGACCGGACTTCCGTTTCTTGCCATTGCAGTCATATAATCTCTCACATATAAAGAGTTCCTACTGTCGCACGACAAAGCTTCCTCATAATACTTTCCCGCCGTGTCGTATTGTTCACTATAGAAATATCCGTCCCCTACAGCATGAAGTACCTCCGCCTTCTGCTCCTTATTCCTTTTCATATAACCTTGCAAAGAAGAATTGTTCAGAAGTTCTGTTCCTTCTCTTATTATATTTTCGGAATCCCCTGATCCCACAACGGCGTAAAACTCTTGATATTCCTGCTGCCACAGCTCTTTCCCCCGCTGACGCACACCTGACGCAATAAGAAAGATTCCTGCCAGAATACAAAATCCCCACGCAGTCGCGGTCAATATCTGCAAGTTCGTCAGACGGCGGTACTTCGGATCGTATTTTTCCATATGCGAAAGAGCTTCTTCCATCTGTTTTGCCGTCCGAAATCTTCTTGAAACGTCCCGATCCATCGCTTTATCGACGATCCGTTTCAAGCCGTCCGCATACGGAATATCAATCTGTGACAGCGCATACGGAACACCGTTTTGAGCATCAGGCAGATACCCGCTCATCATTCGGTAAAAGACCGCCCCCAGACTGTAAATGTCCATTCTCTCATCCAGTGTTTCACTGCTTTTCCTGCCGTACATTTTGTCCATCGCACATCGGAATTGTTCCGGAGATGCATACCGTCTGCTCAGTCCCTGTACTTCCTGTGTTACCGACCCGTCCAATGAAATATTAAAATCAATAAGGCAAATGTCCCCTTCCGGCGTCACCATAATATTTGCCGGCTTAATGTCGCTGTGAAGGATTCGTGGTTTTCTCGTATGAAGATAGTCCAAAACCTCACATAACTCACGCATCCACAACAGAATCGTCTCTTCCGGAAATGTATAATTATGGTCGATATAATACTGCAGATTTTCCCCTGGGATATAATCCATCACTGTATATACGTCGTTTCCTACTTCCAGAAAATCATAAACCTGCGGCAGATATGTATGTCTAAGCTGTTTTAAGATATCGGCTTCACCTCTTACATTTACACGGTCCACGCACGTTTCTTTTATTTTCTTTATTACGATCTGTTTTTGAAGATGAAGATGATACCCGATATAGATCACTCCCATGCCGCCTGTTCCGATCTCTCGTATCACCTGATACATTCCGCTTATAATATCTCCGCTTTGCAACATAACTTCTTTCCTCATAAAGACGAAAGGCGGCTGTCCGAATCCGTTTGTTCAGACAGCCGCCTCCTTTTCAGCCTTTTCTTATTTCTGCCGTATTTTTATCAGCTTCAGACTTTTTATTTGCTTTCTTCTTTCTTTTTTCTGATCACAAAGAACCAGATCAGTCCGCCTGCTACGAGAACGATTCCGAGGATCGATCCGATAAGAAGCGGTGTATTGTTGATATACTGAATCCATACACTTGATGTAACAAGCACTTTGTGCATTTCCGAAGTCGTTTCATTTCCCGCCATATCAAGCGCTGCTGCTTCGATCTTCTGCGGTTCTGACGCACCTTCAATCATGTAACTGATCTTTCCGCCTGCCTTTTCAATCTCTTTCTGTGCATAAGTTGCAACTGATTTTCCGTCGATGATCACATCCACGCACTTAACTGCCGTATTGTCTGACAGGTTGATCGTCATTTCTCTCTCGTCTGCACGATAGCTTGACTCCTCGATACCTGTGATAACAACTGTCGGAGGCGTCTTATCGATTACAAAGTCGATGTTGCACTCTTTTACTTTGTTGTTCATCTTATTTGTCGCCTTGTCTTCCGAGTCGATCGTAACACTGTAGCGGCCTTCTTTTTCAAAGTTTTCTTTTTTGATCGTGTATGTATATTCTTTCCATGAACCTTCGCCGCCGCTTTGTTTTACTGTATAATCGCTGCCTGCTTTCAGTTCTTTCTTCGTTCCGTCCAATCCGTAAGAGATACCGTTGAACACAAGTGAATCTACGTTCACCTCTGTAACAACAAGATCTTTCGGTTTGTTCGCATATACATCATCAAGGAACTTCTCCGTTGTCTCAGAGAAAATATAGTTTGATCCGAAACGGTTAACTGAGAACATAACCTCTTTTTCCGTTTCATTTCCGGCTTTGTCTTTAATAACCGCCGTCATAGTGTAAACGTCATCCGTCTCTTCATCATGTTTGAAATCTTCCATTTTGATGCTCTCGCCGTTTGCGATATTTGTACGGTTTCCGCTTAATTCTGTCTTGTCATGTTTCGCGCCTTTGATCGTAATATCAACGCCGCTTTCCATGTAGTTTACATCACTGTATTTCACACCGGGAGCAACTGTTCCGTTATTTGCCGATTTATCTTCGATATCGAAGAACTCAACTTCCGGATCTGTCTTATCTACCGTAAATTTATCCTGTGTGTAATCTGCCGCTGCATTTCCTGCAAGGTCTGTGTAATCAACATCAAACGTATAATCTGCGTCTGCAGAGAATGTTACGCTTGCCGTATGCACGTCTCCGTTTGTGCTCCATCCGCCAAGTCCCGGAGCTGCCACGCCGCTTCCCTGCAAAGCTGCCGTGATCTGTGCGTTGACTTCCGCTGCGTTAAAGTTATGCTCGTTGACTGTAACTGTCGCCGTTCTGTTCGCATTGAAATATCCCGGTGTAGCCGCGCTGTTGTTGTCGTAAGACACTTGGATCGTCGGAACTGTCCGGTCGATTGTAAAGTCGTCTACACGATTGTAGCTTGATGCATTTCCTGCAAGGTCTGTCGTCTCAAGCGTAAATGTGTAATCTCCGTCTGCCGCAAACGTTACCTGACATGTATGTGTCGCATCGTCAGATACTCCTGCGTTCGCACTGTGTGTCCATCCGCTGATCGCCGGCTGTGTGCCGTCTGTGTTCGTGATGTTGAAACGAACTGCGGACTCGTCAAAGTTTCTCTCTGTCACAACAACCGTTGCCGTTCTTACGTCTTTGTAGTATCTCTCGTTGAGAGGTGTGTTCAAGTCGTACGTTACGGCGATTGTCGGGTGAGTGATGTCGATCTTAAGATCTTTCGTCGCCTCTGTTTCATGTCCTGCATTATCAACAACTTTTACATAAATCTCAACATCATTGCTGTTATTTAAACTTGCCGTCACTGTTTCATTTTTCACAAGCGACTGCACGCGCCCGTCTAATATTGTCAAACCTGCTTTCTGCGCGCTTTCCTGATTATTTTTACTATAATCAATCTCTAATTCCTTATTATAATTTCCTGACTGTGTCACCGCACCGTCTTTGCGCACCTCGTAATAAACTTCTTTCAGTCCTGAGTATGTCTCTCCGCTTTCCGGATCTTCTACGTTAATGCTGAACGGAACATCCTTATTGTAAATTCCGTATAACGGTTCAGCCGCTGTAATCGTAATCTTCGGCTCTGCCCACGTTCTGTCTAACACCGCTATTTCCTTCGGATACAGATAAGTAACATTTCCGGCATAGTCTGTAATCTTCGCATATGTCAAAAACTGCTGTTCTTCTGTCATTGTGAACGACTTATTATTTATATTATCATCCTTTTCGCTATCACGATTCCACTCTCCCGAATCAGCCAACTTTTTCCAATCTGTGATCTTTTTTACTTCATCTGCACTTTTAATCGCGTCTTTCGTTGTATAATACTCGATCGTCTTCACACCGGACGTTATATCTGCTCCCGTCACTTTCACATTATAATTGTCGTCCTTGAAAATATTAAACGTAATCGTATTCCAAAATTCTGCATACCAGTTTTCTGTACCATCTACGAGAATCTTTCCCGACGGAGACGTTTTATCTACCGTAAATTTCAGATCTCCTGTGTTTTTGCTTCTGCCTGACAAGTCCGTATAGTCCAGTTTAAACGTATAGTTTGCATCATTCTCAAACACAAAACCGATGCGATGCTCATCGCCATTATGAGTCCAACCAACCGGGTGGTCATCTGACGAAGCAGCTGTCCAAGTGTCCGCCTGTTCCTGATAATTCGGTATCTTTCCTACTGCCTCTTTTGCGGTAAGCGTTGTATTTACCTGCGTGTTTTCCTTTTTACCGTCTTTTTCTTCAAAGACAAAATTATCCTTTAAACTAAAGAAGTGATCTGTTACCGTCACGTTCACTCGAATCGGAGCATTTTTCAACTTAACAGCATTTTCATCATTAAGCGGCTTCCACTTTTTGTCTGCATCTAAATATTCATATGTGTACTCGATTACCGGCGCTTCGGTGTCAACTGCAAATTTATAAGTTTCTTTTGTTTTCCCCTCATTACCAAACATATCTACACAATATGGTTTGATTTCGTATTTATCCTGATCATCAAATGTAAGTTTTACTGTAACGACTCTATTATCCGTATAATTTTCAAAAGAATTCTTGCCCTCTTCATCCTCTATCTCATAAGTAATTCCTTCTTTTTCCAGTCCTTCGAGCATCACTTTCCGCTCTTGATCGTCTTCCTCTCTCTTCAGTATAAAGTATAGGTTGTCTTTATACTCTTCGCCAACTGGGAAATTTCTATCTGTGTATTTAATCACCATTACAGTCGTGTCTTGATAATATGAAAACTCATCTTTCTGAGTTATCGGATCACCATTCTTATTTTCAAAGCTTACAGAAATTTCCGGAGCCTTTGTATCAAATGCTAACTGTTGCTCAATCGTCTCAGATACATTTCCGGCTGTATCATATGCCTTAATCTTTATCTTAGACTTATTCGTTCCCACTCCATTTATTGTTCCTTTATTTGCCGAAACAACGCCTTTAACCACTATGGAAGACTTATTTTTTAATTCTTCGTAACTGAAACCTGATTCCGATGTCGGCCATTCAATGATATATGAATCTTCATATGTTTCGTCTGCATCAAATTCTTTCGTGGTCGGAGTTATTGTTTCACCGTCTTTGCTCACTATTACTTCCAGTTTCGAAATACTTGAGAAATATTCTTCTGGATCTTCAATCTTAAGCTCGTATTTAGCATCTCCTTGATAACACAGAATTCCATCTTTTTCTGATACATAACCACCGTCTTTTGATGTATCAAAAGTACATTCTACTTTCGGCGATGTCACATCAACTACAATGCCGTTTGAAGCATATACGGCTTCATTTCCTGTATTATCAATCGTCTTAACAAGAATCAGATAATTATTTTCTGCCGCTTCCTTATCTTTCGCTTTTCCGACAGTGATTTCGTCTTTTCCGTTTTTATCGAATTCCAATTTACTCCAAGATTGTTCTTGCCCGCTATCTACCTTTTCAATAATACTTTTCACAGCATCTTTATCTAATTTTAACGCCGTTTCATCTGTTCCCATTTCATATACGCAATACTTCTGCGTAGTCGTGTTATGCAGGCCGCTTCCTTCTACAGAATCTCCCGAAGTGTCCGAAACGCTGATTTCTGCCGTATATATCTCGTTTTTGAACATATTGAAACTCAAGCTTTCAAAAGCATCTGAATATTTTGTCGTATCATAATCTTTAATTACAGCTCTCGGCGCTTCATTATCGATATGAAGCCAGTCAGTTAAATTTGTTACTTCCGTAACTGTGTTTCCACTCTTATCTTCACTGTTCTTAAGATAAACTTTTACGTTCTCAACTACTTTATCCTGTATTCCTTCCTCAGGTTTAAGCTGTTCAAGTATATTCTGTGACTCATCCGACTCATCAGATACGTTTACATAACTATTTCCGTTATCTACACTCATATACACTTCATCATAATATTGTGTAGCCTTTACATTCATCTTCAGCACAGGGGTTCCCTTTTTCTCGCCGAGTTCATCTTTTCCGCCGATGCTTACCCAAACTTTTTCCAGCTCGTCAGCGCCATTTTTCACGCCGTAAATCCCGTTTGTCGTTCCTTTAAGATCAATTTTTTTCAAAAGATCTTCTTTATTTAAAGTCTGTTTTGTAACTTTAAGATCTCCCTTATAATCATCCTCTTCAATAAACTTAAACTCATAGTTTCCGCTGATTTTATTTTCATTTGTAATATTCGGAACGATTACTTTATAAGCTGCCTCATTCACATGCAGAGTTTCCGGCGCTGTCGCCCCCGGCAATACTGTTATTTGATCATTTCCCACAAGTCCTGTCTCAGATGGATTCACACCTTGCACTTCTTCTACAGCTCCGTTACCATTGCAAAGTGCAACTAATCCCGTCATTTCTTCTATCGCCGTTTTTAAATTCTGTCCATAAGCTAACGACACTGTCTCTGCATTTGCAGATGTCAAATACAACGGTCTATGTGTAATAGTTGCGACATTCTGAACTACATTTTGCCCTTCTTCTACAACTAACTGATAGTTTGCCGTGCCGTTGCCTTCTACTGTCATATAATAAATTCCGGCAGCAACTGTCACGTTCTGTGGCTGTGCTACAACATCTTTTCCTGCAATCGCAGCTTTCTCTTTCGGGATTGTGATTTTTTCAGTATTTACTGTTCCCGTAAGTTCGATTTCAGTATTTCCGTCATATACTTTACTTGCTTTATTCCATGTTACATTCTCAAACGAAACTTCCTGCCTCTTTACAGTCAGCGTATAATCTACGCTTGCTTCTCTGTAGAAGTTTCCTTCTCCCGGAACTGCTTTAATCTTAATTGTTATTTTTCCTGCATTTTGCGGAATTACATGGATTGTATGATTTGATTCTTCCACGCGAACGTTCGCTACATTTTCAGCAAGTCCTGTATTCGGCGCGTCTTCTGACTGCGCAAATGCAACCTCTGTCGCAAGCGTTCTTCCTTTTAATGTATTTTCAATATCGGCAAGAGCAATTACGATTTCATCATTCCAGTGCTCCGTTCCGTAAGTCACTTCTTTTGAAACATCACCGTCTATCGTAATTGCCTGTGTTTTCCCATAACTTCCGGTTGCTGTTGCCGTCGCGCCTTCATATTTTTCATTACCGCTATACACGGCTTCAAACTGTTTCGCGCCGAGAAGACTGTCTGTCTCATATGTATATTCGACTGTAGCTGCCGCTTCTGCTTTATAGAGCAAAGTTTTTTGACCGCCTGTCACATCATAAAATATTACATTTCCTGAAACATCGGCTGGAAGACCTTTGGCTGTCAATATAACAGAACTTTGATCGTCTCCGCTTGGCTCTTTCACCGTCATACTAAAACCGTTAATCTGATTTTTAGACACGTTTACGGAAACTGTTTTTGTTTTCACCCCGTTTGTAACGCTGATATCCGCAGAGCCTTCGCCTTTTGCCGTAACCTTTCCGTTTTCAACAGATGCAACATTCCCATCTGTTGTGCTCCATGTATAAGCAAGTTCTTGCACCGGATTTGTTACTGATATATCATATGTTTCTCCGACTTTCAGACTAACTGAATCTGTCGTCGGCAAAAGTGTAATCTCTGACATTGTAAGCAGAATGTCAATATCCGCTTTCTCCGCCTCAACCGTAAACCGACCATCTTTTGTTGTCTCATATCCGGTTTTCTCTACTTCGTAGTTATATTCTACTCCTTCTTTTAACTCAATTTCTTTACTTGTCTCTCCGGCTTTAACCTCGATTTCCTTTTTCTTCTCATAGCTCGGATCATCATTACTTTGTAATTTCAAAGTAAGTGCGCCTATCCCGCGTGTTTCCTCTGCGGCATCTTTAAATTTCAGCGTAACTTTTTTTGCATCGCCAGCCGCCGCCTGAACCGTCATACCTGCATCCGGCAGTACCCAAGTCAGTACCATCGCCAGCGCAAGGACGAGCGCACATATCCTTTCTTTTAGTTTTTGCTTCTTTTTCATGCTTTCATCCCTTCCTGTTCTTCTTTGTTTTGCCGTTCTTTTGTCTGTCTCTTCCTCTGTCTGTTCCGGCTGTTCCATATATAGAAATACACGTTTCCGTTAAACAGAAAATGTGCATAAACCCCTGCAAGCGCAAATACCAGCGCCGTAATTGCCAGAAAATCATTCACTTCGATATGAAGCGCACAATAGATTGTCGCTGCGATCGACACGATCATAACTGCGTCTGCCGCAATCGCAGGCGTATTACTGAAAAAGCAGATCACTGACGGAAGTTTCCGTTTTCCTGCCTGTTCTGTCAGAGGCTTCGCCTTTCTCGCCAAAAACAAATATGCTACGATTCCAAGCAGAAGACCGAGCCAAAACAATGCCCCCGCCGCATATCCGATCTGTGTAAGATCGCCGTTTTTGTCAACGGCAAACGGAATCAGCGCCGGAGTCAGTGCAGACAGGAGAAATAATCCCATCACACCGAGAAATCCTTTTTTTACTGTTCTTGGTTTCAATCTGTTTCCTTCTTTCTGCTGCAAGATAAATCGATTAATATCTTTTTTTGTTTTCTTTAAACGATCTCATTCGTATGGATTTCCATAATTTCTTTTTTAATAACGAAATTCCATTCCGGTTTTTCATTTGTCTTTGCCTGAACAAACGACGTTTCCATTTCCGGCGTCAATAAAGTTGTTTCTCCGAATCCGGCATTTCTTTGTGCCGCTGTGCCGCCGTTTCTGCCGTTGAGCAATGTCGTTTCTTCACTTCCACTGTTCAGCAGAGTCGTTTCTTCACTTCCGCTGTTCAGCAGAGTCGTTTCTTCGCTTCCGCTGTTCAGCAGAGTTGTCTCTTCGCTTCCGCTGTTCAACAAAGTCGTTGCTTCACTTCCTCCGTTATCAGACGCTGCCTGCTGTGCTGTGTGAAGCTGCATTGTATGTTCTCTTCCTTCCGGATCTGCCGAATGGTAAACTTGTTCTGTGTACGCCGCGCCGTCTGCCTGTCCGCCTGCTGCCTGCTGCGCAGACATAACCGGAGGTATCCTTCCGCTTGGCGTCGTATAAAGGTCTGAACTTGTCGGCGTCGAATAATAATCCTGTCTTAACTTTCCTGTCTTTGCATTTTCTTCTTCCATCTGCTGAACGCTCTTTCGCTGCGCCCTTCCCGTGATAGCGTTAAACACATCGCGTATTTTAAATTGAAAGAAAAAGAAAACGCTCAGCGCCGCAAATAAAATTGTCAGCACAAGACAGATAATAAATCCGATATGAAGTATATTGATGATCTGTTCACTCTGCATCAGCATCCCCTCCTGTTCCCCGGGATTCAAATGCTACCTGCACATGCTCTTTCGCGCTGCTGATATTGTTCAGAATCTCCTGTTTTTTCTGCTCGTTGATATCCGTCTGATTTGCATTCGTCGATGCAAACGACGTTGTCTCCAGCGTCTTTTTCGTTTCTTCGAGTTCTCCCAGAAGTTCGCCTTTTGTCACTCCCGCACGTTTGAAATCAAGCGCGTTTTCATCAATCCTGTATACAAGTTCTTTATACATTACAAGAGCTGTCTCAGGATTTACCACACTTGTAAGATCTCCGTCCGTCAGGCTGACAAGATCGATCCAGTAGTCTCCGTAAGAAGTTGTGCTGTATCCGCTCTCATCCACTGAATCAAGAGAAGCATAGTACGCCGCGATACTTGCGAATCTTTTCGACAATTCCTTTTTATCTTTATCGAGGCTTTCGCTTTCCGCCGCTTTTTCAAACCATGTTTGAGACATTGATTTTCCGCTCTTTTCTCCTCCCTCATATGAATAAAAGTACGCCAGTCCCATTTGAAAAGCGAATTCGTCGTATTCTTCTTTATTTCCTTCAAAATAACTTTCATTTGTCCGGTTTCCGCTGCCTTTATATCCAAGAACCGACGTAAGCCGCGCTGTCTCTTCTCTGTCAAAATCGTTTTCCGACCCGTCTGCTCCGCGGATGCATAACTGCAAAAGATTGTGATACGCTTCTCCTCTTCGAGGGTCTATCTTAATTGCATCTGTATAATATTTTTCCCGTTCACTTTGTTCCGGCGAGTTCGCCGCCTCTTTTATATATCCTTCATAACTGCTCTTTGTCGTCATCGTCTCCCCGACTTTAAATCCGACGCATCCGAGAAGTGATGCGGCAGTCAGCGAACACATTGCAACGAACGTCCGCCATTTCCTCATCTGCCGTTTCCGGTATTCCTGATCTAATTCTCCGTAATGCTCCAGCGCGTACATCAGTTCCGCGCACGACTGATAACGGTCGTTCGGATTTCTCTGCGTACATTTCAGTACGATTTCTTCCAATCCTGACGAGAGCTGCGGATTCCATCTTCGGATCGGATACATCTCATACGGCGGAAGACTCGGATTATGTCCTGTCAGCAAATGGTACATCGTCGCACCCAGCGTATAAATATCGGTACGGGCGTCCGTCTGCCCATGCCCGCCGTACTGTTCGGGCGCTGCATATCCCTGCGTTCCGAGACAAGACGTATCTTCAATACTTGTCTCTTTAAATTCGCGGGCCGTTCCGAAGTCGATGATCATGATCTGGCCGTCCGGCTTCAGCATGACGTTCGCCGGTTTTAAGTCTCTGTAAATGATCGGCGGTTTCCTCGAATGAAGATACCCGAACACATCACAGATCTGTTTCGCCCATTCCACAACCCGTTCCTGCGGCTGCGCGCCTTCTTTTTTCAGCCAGTAATCGAGCGCCTTTCCTTCGATATAATCCATTACGATCAGGAACGTATCATCCCTGTCGATCACATCGATGATACTCGGTAAATGCGGATGATTTAACCGTTTCAAAATATCGGTTTCCGCGATCAGTCCCTGCCGTACAACTTCGTAATCTTTCACGCCGTCTTTTCGGACTTCTTTGATCGCCCATTGTTTATTTGCCCTCTCGTTCATCGCAAGATAAACGACGCTCATTCCGCCCTGACCGATCTTATTCAGTATTTTGTATTTACCGTCTATAATTGATCCTATTTCCAGCATATATTTATCCTCTAACACACCTTAAGGAGAATGACTGAAATATTATCTTTCTCCTGACGTGATTTATTCAATTCCGTACAATAGACCGCTGCGTCTTTCAGCGCTCTTTCCGTCTCCATTTTTTCAGGATCTATCAATTTATAAAATTCCTCTTCCGTGATCACATGGCGAAATCCGTCAGAGCAGAGCATATAAACTTCGCCCGACTTATATTCTCCCTGTGTAAACTCCGGAATGATCACCTCGCTTGCTCCGACGCATTGAAGAAGTACGTTCCGCTGCGGATGCACTCTCGCCTCATCCGGCGTCATTCTCCCTGCGGCAATCTCTTTTTGTACAAACGTCTGATCTTTTGTCAACTGAGTCATCCCCTGTCCGTCAATTTTATAGACTCTGGAGTCGCCCACATTCATCGTATAATATTTCCCTTCTGCCATCAGAAGTACCGCCGCAGTTGTTCCCATCGCAATATGGGAAATCTTTCCGTGATCGGCGATTCTTTGATTTACATCAAGGATCAGTTTATTTATTTCGTTTTCCAATTCCATACGGTTAATCCCATCAGCCGTCCTTCTCCGATAAAGAAGTTCCGGAAACTGAACTTCAAACCACATAGAAAATGCCTTGATCAAAGCGGCGCTGGCGACCTCACCTTTGGCAAGACCGCCCATTCCATCACAAACTACAGCAAGCATAACGTCGCCGTAGTCTGTGGATGCCTCTTTGATTAAGACAGAATCCTGATTCGTATTCTTTTTAATTCCTCTGTCACTATGTACAACACTTAAAAATCCCATTCTGCCTCTCACTGCCCTTTACTCTTTTGTCAATTATAATCAGCGCTTTTATCGTTTAGATCATGATGCATGAAATTCAAATTCTTCATCCGAAATCTTCAATGTCGATCTGTCTGTCAGCAGTGTTTCCTGATATGGATTTAACTGAACTCCGTTTACAAACGTGAAGTTGCTTGACTTCTGATCTGCCGCATAGTAATCAGAACCTTTCTTTGTGATCACTACATGATATCTGCTGACAGAAGTATTATCGGAAATACAATAGTTCACTCTTCTTCTTTCTTTTCCGATTGCAAAGTTCTGTGAATTGATCGTAATCTTCTCACCGTTTTTCTTTCTGATCAGATAAGCGCTTCCTGCTCCGTTAAGTAACGTTGTTTCGCCTGCTCCCGAATCAAGCAAAGTAGTCTCGCCTGCTCCATCCGGCTCTGCCTGATACGGCTGTGCGTAAGGCGCTTTCGGCTGTTCCGGTGCACGGTTCGGAGGTACTACAGCTCCGTTCGGCTGCTGAGGCATTCCTGACGGAGGAACATTTCCGTTTCCTGCCTGTGCTTTCTTTTTCTTCTTGCTGTTAGAAGAAACTACGATAATAATGATTACTACTACAACAACGATCACTCCTGCTGCGATTCCGCCGATCAACAGGAAGTTCATTCCGCTTTTTTCTTCCAGATTTTCAACAGCAGCTTTTACATCTGATGTTGCCGATGTCACCTGTGCGTCTGTAGCCTCTGTATCGTTCGCAACTTTTTCTGCTTCTGAGATTGTATCGTTGAGAACTTTTACACTTTCTTCTGTGTAATTTTTCGTATCAACTGCTTTCGCCTTTGTAATTTCACTCTTAAGCGCTGTTACAAGATCTGCGTCCGGTCCTTCTTTTTCTTCCGGCTCTTCTTCATCAGGAGTCTGTGTTGTTGCCTGTGCCCCTGCATTAATATAGGAGATACCGAATGTGTCAAGACCACTCTTGATCGCGTTGATCTGTACTGCGTAGTATTTCTGATCTGAGCTGTTTCCATATGTAAATGTATTAACACCGATTACCGACTTGTTGGAATCTACAAGAGGACCGCCGGAATTTCCATGGTTAAGCTGTGCAGTGTGCTCGAAGAAATCAGCTCTTCCTCCGACTGTCAGCTTAGAAATCGTTCCGTCTGTTGCAGATACGTCAGCCGCCGTATTAAACTCTTTATTTTCGATCGAGTCTTCCGGGAATCCGTATGCGTTTACTGTCTGTGTCTGCTGAACTGTACTGCTGTCTCCCAAAGCAAGCGGTTTTCTGTCATAAATCTTATCCGACAGTTTCATTGCTACATAGTCCATCGTCTGACTCTGCACACTGTCATGGATCGTTGCCAGCACGCTCATGTCACGGTTCGCATATACTCTGATCTTCAGATGCGGATCGTTGTCTTTTAATTCGGATAATCCCAACGTTTCCATTGCCGCGCTTCTGATCGTCACACCAGGAGCAATCTCTTCATTCAAATTGAAAATATGATAGTTGGAAAGTACATACTCTTCATTGATCAAAAAGCAGCTTCCGCCTGACAACGCTACACTGTTTCCGTTATCATCTTCATACTCAAGCCATACCTGAAGCGTTCCGTCCGCCGGATTTTCCGCAGCGCTTATCGCTTTGGTATTTCCCGTCGATCCAGTTTCTGCTGATACCGATACATTCATGCCGATGATCATGCACATGAGTGTAAGAAATACCAACAGTTTTTTCGTTAGTTTTTTACCCATAATCTCTTCCTCCTGCTACATATAATATTTGTCATTATATGTATAATATAGGGTTTTCCTTTGTTCTCAAAGATGTGTCAACCTTTGTGGTCAG
>OHIZ01000404.1_pt1 | contig 18390 bp, 10 predicted proteins | sample 1568501 | NCBI WGS metagenome assembly OHIZ01 (sample SAMEA3879544, study PRJEB24766) | human gut metagenome | biome: human-associated habitat; feature: feces | place: USA | collected 1985/1987 | reverse complement strand
CTGACGGTCAGACGGTTACGTTCAGAGTCGTTTTCCCGTCTCTTGTTCAAACCGTCATAAAATAAAAAACCTTGTATCCTATTTCTCTCAAACCGGATACAAGGCAGTGCATTTTCTTCTTTTTATATAAAATCATATATTTGCACTAAACAACAAAAACAATATGGAGACAAAAATAACTGAAATAATGAATCCTCACAAGTTACACGACAAGCTCTTCAAGAAAGAGCAGGTCTCTCCGATAGAAGTTATATACAATAGCTTCAGCAACTTAGGGTACAATGTAGTACGCCGTCCAGCCGGTCAGTGTTTAGGCAATTTGAGATATTTTAATCTATTTTATGACAAACATACTCATCATTTCTATCAGAAAAACAGGAAGTTGAGATATTGTAGTAATTTTCTCATATCTGATTACTGGAAAGATAGAGTGCGATGTTTCATAGTTTGGAACTTTGGATTTGGAAGATTCTTTCCGTACAATGACTTTATTGAGGCTATGGTTTATGATTATCTTCGATATGGGAGAAAGTCAGTTCCTTATCTTAAAAGCGTGCAAGAGGCTGAAGAAAAGTGTGTAAGGTTCTATATCCGGTCTCAGATAGATATGCTTCGTAAGGAAGGATATGCCGCTTATCGGGCTAAGTTCAAGGAAGAACGTCCTCAGTATTTCATCGGAGACGATAGGACGGTGTTTAGATGCCTTGACAGCTCTTTAAAAAGAGAAGAGAAGATTGCTGCATGCGTAGCCCACAAAAGGGCTTTAAAAGAGGGGATAATGACTTCCTTCATCAATCACCTTAAGAAACATCCTACCACTTTATATTCGTGGTTTTCATCAGAGGTAGATAGCGAAGGAAAGAATAGGCTCTGTCTATCTGAAAAGGCTGTTTCGTATTTGAATAAGAGACTGGTTCGCAATGGGTTAAAGTCTCTTTCTGCATCATATCTTTTTAGAACGTTTAGAAAAATGGTGAAGACCTTGTTCGGTTCCAATGTCAGGTCGTTCTTGAATAGCTGTCTGATGTCTGTTTCAACAGAAGAGGTTTTAACCAAATCTATGAAGAAAATAGTTTCCAAGACGGTGCTGTTTTTGTATAGGAGAGCGCTTAAGAACTATCGCCGGGCATGCGGTCTTAAGTACGATCCTGATTCGGGTGGTTTGTCTGCCGTACATGATTGATTTTTAAACGTATCCCATAACGTTGGATTTTCTCGTTCGTTTCTCTTATCTTTGTGAAAAAAGATAGTATGAAATTACGAATCATAAAAAATCGTCCGATATTCGCTCCTGGCGGTAGTGTTCAGGATAAGAAACAGGATATTAATGTATCCTCTACTCAGCCTATTCTTGATTATGGAACGCCTGTTAATAAATGGGGTGAATCTGATATTCAGAATATATATATGCCTTCTGATGTGATTTTAGAAACAGAGGAGGGGGAGATAAATCCATTTAGTAGTATGCCTACATCCGATCCGTTTTTTGAAAATCATGATGCAGGATATGCAGGATATCTCGCTGATAATAGGGGTATGGTTAAAAACGTAGAGAAATCAGTCGTTGATAATGCAATGAATGCAGGTGGTGTTGATTCTGATTCCTCTAAAGAAAAACGTTCCCAAGATGGGAATCCTCTGGATCCTATGACTGCTCCTTATTATTCTCCTGATCTTGGAGGTCGAGCTCAAATGTTCGGTACAAGTCTTGGTCGGATAAGAGCAGGTAATAAGGTCGGCGCTAATGTGGCACAGGCTGCTTTTTCTGGATTGAGCCTTGGCATGGGTCTTGCTCGTAATATCATGGGAGCTTCATCTGCTGCGTATGCAGCCAGCAGAGACGAGCAGGCGGCAAGGGAAAAGCTCGAAAAAGAGCGCCGGCAGCAGTTTATCCGATGGGAACGTGAAGGCGGTGGTGTTAACCTCGGAAATGGACAGAGAATAGATTCTTCCGATTTGACAGGAGAATACATTTACCCTCTTCCTAAATCTATGGAGGATAATGCTAATGTTGAGATAGAAAAAGGAGAATATGTTTCGACTCCGGATGATGTTGGTCCTATGGAGGCAAAAGGTAACAGGCATGAAGACGGCGGCACTCCCGTTGATTTGCCAGAAGCTCATATTATTTCAGATTACCGTACTATTGATGATGATTTTGCTTCTTACGTAAGGGAAAATTATGGCATTAGAGCTACGGAAAAAGATACATATGCTACGCTTCTTGATAGGTACAAGAAAAAAATAGGATTGTCCGAAAAGTATGATGATCAGGAACGTGTTTTCAAGAGGCTGGAAAAGAATAAGGATGTTAAGGATAAAAATACTTCTGAGTTGAATAAGTCTATTCTTTCCAAGTACGTAAATGATAATCAAAAGGAAATAGACGAACTTGAGGTGCAATTCAGGTCTTTTGCTGATATTGTCTATAACAAACAAGAGGAATCCAAGCGCCAAGAAAAGATAGATGCTTTCTTTAGAGATGGCGGAAAGGTTGATTTAAATGCCGTAAGAAAGCAGGCTAAGGCTCTTAACGTATCTGAATCTGATGCTAAAAATTGGATATACGATGAGTATGTAAAGAGAGTTAGGAAAATGGCTGAAGGCGGCCCTACCAAAGAGCAAATAGAGTGGGGTAAGAAAGTACAGCAGCTTTTAATGAAGCAGTTTGGACGTGCTCTTAATATGTCTATAGTAGATGTTGCAGACAGAGAGCAGATCCTTAATCCTGATTCTGGTGTAAATTCTAATCAAAATCTGCAACACAGAAGCAGTTCCGGTTATGGTAGGGTAAACAACAAAGCTATTTCTAATTTGCTTGATATTAACCGTTGGGCTAATAAATACAATACGGATGGAGATTTTAATACAGAAGGATTCCAGACTGGATACAATAGCCAACTAAACAACCTATGGGCTTTGGCAGAATCAGGTGCTATAGCCAATGCCGAAAAAGCCAAGAAATTTAGAGACGAATACGGATTTTGGGGAGAAGATGCTGGTAAGTACGACCAAGGAAGTAAATCGGCATATAACTCATTTGCCGTAGATGACAAATTTGGGCAAACTACGGCAACCAGATCATTTTATGGATTGGATGTAGTTACTCCTGAACAAAAGAGATTGTTGAACGAAAAAGGGATAAAGAATTATGTTGACTTATTTGGTGATAAATCTGATGCAGCTAAGAAGATTCTGGGTGCCGATTATAATAAGTTTGCTGCTTTAAAAGATAGCGGTTTGATGTTAGAAACAGACTTTGTTTTAGAAGCCGTAAATCCGGCATCAAAACCTATAGAAGCTAAACCTGTAGGAACCGGCGCTAAATCTCCCAACCCAGGTTCTCCAGGCAGGATAGAAGTGAAGAAAGAAAATCCTGTTATTAATACTACTGTAGAAACGGAAGCTGAGGAAGAAGATGATACAAAAGGAAGAAAAGGTGTCAATCCTGCTTTATCAGGTCCTATATTCCCTGAGATGTTGAGGATGCTTGATACCGGATTAGAGATAGAGGGATTGGAAAGGCATCAGGCTCCGAGAATAGATCCTGTTCTGCAATCTGCTGATCAGTATATCAACGAGCTCAACCGCGCGACATCGGCTCAGTTGGACGCAGTAGGTGACGTGCCCGACTCCCAGCGCTCCGCTATTCTGGCTAATATGAACGCCATAGCCGGAAGCAATATAGCCAAGTACATTAACGAAGTAAATTTCAATAACGCAAGGCAAATAAACGAAGCTGATAGATTCAATGAAATGGCTTATGTTCAGACAGACGATAAGAACATAGCGGAAAGGCAACGTTATGAATCTGGATTATTGAAGGCTATGGCTATAAGGGATGAAAATCTTGCTCGTTATTATGATAGTATAAACAGCGAGATACAGAATAAGTTCAATGTTCGTACATCGTTGAATACCATAGCTTCCATAGCTCCAAATATGAGAATGCTTCCAAGTGGTCAAATTATTTACGTTCAAGGTAATCAGGATGTGATGAATATGGGTGATTATTCCACACCTTACTTGAGAAGTTTAAATGAAGAAGATGATGAAATTAAAAGAAGAAGGAGGACCAAATAGTGGCTTCACAGTATAGTATTTTAAGGCAATATGCCCCGTATGTTAGTCCTTACAACATAGATCTTGTTAAGGACGTCATGATGTACAAACAGCAGAAGGTTGATGCTGCTCGTGAAAAGATCTATACCCAGGTAGATTATCTTATGGGTCAAGAGATAGATAAGCCTGAAGCCCGCGCTTATATGGAAGATAAGATGTCAGGTGTGATTGCTAACATCAATCAAAAATTCAAAGGCGTGGATCTTTCTTCTGATGGTGTTACGAGAGCCATACAAGGAGAGATAAGTTCGGTGTTAGATGATACGGTCATTAACGCGATTGCCGGCACAAAAGAAGGCAGGAGAATGCATAAAATGCTATCTGATTTACAAATAAATAATCCAGAACTTTATTCTGCTGCGAATGCTTATGCGGCTTTAAAGCCGTATAATGAATGGGTGAATGATGGAAAGGCTGGTTCCCGTCTTGCTCCTCTTCAATATACTCCTTATACTGATTATAATAAGGAATTAAAAGATAGGATAGATTTTATAAGCAAGCTTCATAAAGGAGCTAAAGTTCAGATTCCTATTCTTGACAAGGATGGTCATCCTACCGGGGCAGTACAAGAAGTAACTAAGGATATGCTTACTCCTGAACAGATAGCTTCTTTCGCATTGTCAGGGTTATCAGATAAAGCAAGGCAGCAGATGCAGGTGGAGGCTATTTACATGGTAGACTCTAATCCCTCTTTATATTCGTATGATTCTGTTCTTGGTTTTATGAATAAGCAGATAAGTGATAAGCAGAGGTATGTTGATGCTCTTACTGCCGATCTTTCCGGTTTGGGTTCTGATCCTGCAAAGAAAGAAATGGTTGAAAATGAAATAAAGAGAGCCAAATCTGAAATAGCTTCCATGAAATCTGAATTTAGCAGAATGGATGAAAGGACTTACGATCCGTATCTTGGAGCGATGAAGGTTATTGAAAATAATTTTATTAATAATGCTGCTGCTTCATATGCTTATGATAATTCGTCTTTCATAATCAAAGCCGACGAGCTTTACTGGAAAACCAAAGAATATAATCAGAGGGAAAGATTAGCTAATTTGAATTTCGAAAAATGGAAGATAGAATTTGAATATGAAAGAAATAGGGATATTGCAGAGTTTGAATATGGTAAGAATAAGGATGAAGCCAGATTTGGATTAGACGAAGAACGTCTGAAGATGCAGAATAGGCTTAATGAAGCCAGAATAGCAAAACTTATGTCCTCTGGTGCAGGAGCGGCAGGCGGCAGAGCTGGAAGCCGAGCCATGCAGGTGGGCGTTGGCACAAACTCTGGTGGAACTATTTCAGCTAATCCTATCGAAACTAAAAATATTAGCATATCAGAAGAAACTCATAAGAAGTTTAATAAGGCATATACAGATCTTGTAACATCCGGAAGTAGACTATCTACGGCCCTTGGTGCTGAAAACATGAAAAATATTCAAGCTGCCATATCAAGAAATATGACGGATGAAACATCAGGATACAAGTATCTTATGGATGAAGAAAAACTTCTTAAGTATATAAAGGACAATGGAGGTCTTTCTAATGATATGTTTGATAAGCTACCTATGGCAGAGAGAAAAGCTGCCACAGATGCTTATATGCAGCTTAATAGCGCTGTAGACAAGATGGATATAGAGAATGATAGAATTAAGAAGGAGAATAAGATTTATGATAATATTGTATCTGAAATAGCAAATGCGATCGCGCAGAAGGAAGGAGGTAAACCCGAAGAATATATAGCCTATGCTACAGCGTTATCCCTTAATGATATTTTAAGAAAAAATAGAGGTACAGTCGGCGATGTAGAATCTGGAGTAAGATATTATGAAAAAGGATTCTCGCCTGCTGATATAGCTACTATAAGAAAGAGGGTGAAAAATGATGGCATTGATTTATCTAAAGTATTTGAGAGGGATAGCAAAAGTGGCAGGTATTTCTTAAAAAAATACGATGATGTAAAAAATAGTTTCTCGGATGGTGAAGAAAAGGTGTTTTTTAATGCACTGTATTCTATTAGTGGAATGGAGGGTGTTGGAAACTATGCAGTAAGTGATATTAATATAGCTGATCAAATAACTAAGGTTCAAGATGATGGTATAAATGAGATACGTAAAGAATATCTCGAACTGTATTCACCTAACACAGTAACGTATTCAACCAAATTAACCTCCAAGGAGGCTGGTTATAGAGAGATGGGGGTTCTCAGGGATCTATTTACTAAGAAAATGGCAGAGCATCCTGTTGGTAAATCGAAATCATCATCGGCAACTATTGAATCATTTTCTTTGACAGAATCGGGAATAGCCGACAATGGAGAGAAGACTTACAGTTTGGTTGCTAATCATACTGGTGAAAGAGAGGAAATAGATATTGTTGAGGTATCTGAAACAGAGTTGATAAATAATGGCATAGATCCTGGTATTAATACTCCTTCCGTCGATATAGGTGGATATGAAAGTGGTATTATAAGACCTACATTTGGAAGTGATACCAATATGTGGTATCCGAAGATGCTTGAAAATTCAGATATATCACCCGCTTATGCTTCTGTATCTTCAATGATGAAAGTGTTATCGGATATGATAAATGAATCTGGTAATAATTTAGATGATATGCCAGAACAAAAGGTTTGGCTTCTTAATGCAGCTAAAGATATATTGGATAACAGTGGAAAGCTTGGTGTAAAGGTTGAAGGTTATGATCCTAAGACAAGTTACGGTTATGGATATGAGACAAGGCTTTATCTTATGGAGAATGGTAAACCTGAGTTAATAGATTCGTTTGATACTCCTAATGTATGGTTTGCGGATAATGTGTCTAAAGAACTTGCTGTTGCGCCTCAGAAAAAAATAGTTGATTTTGTTGTGGCAGCCATAACAGAAGAGATTAAGGATATGGTGGCAGCAAAAGAAGGAGGTAATTTGCCTACGTCTTTGAATAAAAACGGCAAGTTGATGAAGTTGTTGAATAGTGTAAATAGGGAATAATATATGGAAAATAAGGAACAGACATTGGTAGAGAAATCAGGTTTCTTACCATCTACTGGATTGAGAGGGTATAATGCCGGAGTTCCTACGCGATATGAAGAAGAATCTTCTCTTATTGAGGGAGCAAAAAGAGAGATGGAGAGGATGAAAGTAGGTTCATATACTCCCCCGGTATCAGCCATAAATCCTGATGATGATTCAGAAAAAGGATATGATATTAGCGGAATAGATACTTCTTTTGATGTAGACACATCTTTTTCTGGACTAAAATCGGCTCTGAATGGTGGAGATGATCCAAGAAAGAAGAAAGAGGAGTCTTATAATAAGTTAAATTCCATGATAAAATCTATTCAAGATAAATCAAGGAATACTTATTCTGGTAAACAAACGTCTTATGGTGAGGTTATAGCTGGTAATCAACAGTCATCTGCTGCTGATTTTGGTGTATTTGGTAAAGGAAGAACTATTAAGTTAGATGAAGCATATGACTTTTTATCCGATGGGAACATCGGTCTTGCAAAGTTTAAAAGTTATATGCCAGGAAGGGATAATGAAGATTATTACGGAAGAAGTCAAACTACTTGGAATAAGGCTGTTAATGGCATAGGGAAGCTTGTCACAAAAACAGCATTATATGGTGTATCAGGAGTAGTAGGTATTATCCCGGCTGCGTATAATCTTATAAAGACTGGTACGTTATCTTCTGCATTTGACAATGATTTTACACGAACCATAAATGATATAGATGAAAGAATAAACCACTCTCTTCCTCATTATTATACAAGAGAAGAACGTGATATGGGATTTTTGCAGAGTCTTGGAACTGCAAATTTTATTTTTAATGATGTTATTGGAAATGGTCTATCGTTTACGACAGGAGCTATTTTGTCTGCCTACCTTACAGGTGGGATGGGTGTGTCAAGTCTTGGAGCTGTTGGTGCTAAAGATGGCGGCGTCTAAGATTGCGGCAAGTGCTGTAAAATCTGCTTTTGGAGCGTATAGGGCAGGAGCGATGTACGGCAGGGCCATAGGCAATATGGCCAAGGTAGGAGTAAATACGTTTGTGGGCGCCGGCTGGGAGTCTGCCGTGGAGGCTCAGTCCTTTATGAAAGACTCTGAAAGTAAATACAAGGAATATTTTAAAAATATGTATGGTCGGAATCCTAATCAGTCTGAGATGGCTGAATTTAAGAGTTCTATTTCCGATACGGCAAACAGCATATTTTTAGCTAATATGGGTATAGTTGGATTATCCAATTATCTTCTTCTGGGAAAATATCTTGGAGTAGACACTGGTTTTGCTTCTAAATACATACCTGGATTAAAGGGTGTATCAAACACATATAGGGGATCAAAGAGTTTTGTAGATCGCTATTTGTTTGGATTAGGGACTAAGAAGGTAGCGGGTGATGCTGGAAGATTACAGACGGTAAAAGCAAATTTATTCCAGAAATCCTTAGCTACTATTTGGAATGTATCTAAAAGACCCATATCTGAAGGTGTATGGGAGGAAGGCATGCAAGGTGTTGCTCAGCGCATGGGAGAAGATTTTATTAGATCAAGATATGATAAGACGTATCTTGATGCTACGTCTTCTATAGTTGATTCTTTTTCTAAGGCCATAGCTGAACAATTTACAACCAAAGAAGGATTGAAAGAGATTGGCATAGGAGCCCTGATTGGTGGTTTATTTGGAGCCAGAAATGGTGCTTTTGGTTTATATGAAAGGAGAAATAAAGAGCGTACTATTAATACTGATGTTGAGAAATTTAATAGTAATAATGCTTTTACTTCTCAATCCGTAAAAGACTCTATGCGAAATTTAGCCGAATTTAATGCTCAAATGAATGATCCTGAATCAGATTATTATTCTAAATTTGAATTATCTGACAGAATGGGAATGTTAGAGGATACGGCTAACAATTTCAGGTCAATGGTTAAAAGCCTTGACGAAAATGAGTTGGCTTCTGAAATGAAAGTAGATGAAGAAACTGTTAAAAAATACAAGGAAGATATTATAAAAGATTTTGATAAGAAGTTAGCCAATTATAAAAAAGCTTCTTCTTTTGCTGAGGCTATTACTGCTGAGACTTCATCTGATCTTTATCGATCTAATGTTGCTAATGCTGTGTTTAAGGGGTTGGATGCAGAAGATATAGCAATGGAAGCATCAAATGATATTGCTGATTATGTAAATGACAATAATTTGTTTGATGATATAAATACGTTTTATTCATTATCAAGTCAAGCTTTTGATACAGTTAATCAGTTAAGGGAATTGCGTAATGAGATCAATGATCTGAATGCTGAAATAGAGAGGTTGGCTACAACTCCGAGAAGAGTAGAGGATGGCAATGATACCGAAGCAGAGGCTATAAAACAAAAAACTATTAAATACGATAATCTTAATAAGGAATATAGAAGGTTGTCAGAAGATCTTCTTAGTAGTTATAAAGAAGTATTTTATTCTTTTGATCCTGGAGTATTAGCTCTTGAGTTGTTTAAATCCGAAACAATAACTGCTGAAGATATATTGAAAGCTTATGACTCTGTAGCTTCTTTAAGTACTTATATTGAGAATAATAAAGGGAAGAAAGAAGCAGAGGATTTAAGAAATATGGTGGTGAAATACCAGAAAGCCATTACCCAATATAAGGTTTTACGGTCATTTATGAACTCCATACAGGATAAGAAATTCATGAGACATGATTTTTCTTTATTTTCTAAGTTCTTAAATGATATGGTATCTTCTAATACTAAATCTATAGAAAGTGATCGTTTTTACCAGACAGAGGGTAATAATATCAGTTTGGATGAAAAAATAGATGAGCTTCTGAATAATGGAGAAATAAATTCAGATGAAGCATTTACCATGAAAGTATTTGGTCATCTAAACGATGGTATAACTCAGAAGCCGAAAGAAGATATATTGTCTGATTTTGATTATGAGTCGGCAATGGAAGATCTTTTGTCTGCACCTATAGAGGTTAAAGAACGTATCGTAGATAAGATATATACAGGTAATCAAGATCTTTTATCTCCAAGGGAGAAGGAGATATATGAAAAGTATAAACAGGATATTGATGATTATATATCAAATCTTGGTGATAGTCCGGCTAAGATGATAAAAGATTTATCAGATAAAGTTAGGAGGCTTACTGAACATCGATCTGTGTATGAGGATAATAAAGCTATTATTGATATGGCTAAATCCAATTTGGAACCAGATCAAAGGAAGGAACTTGATGATGCTATTTCTTCGTATGTTGATATAATGAACAGACGGGATAAAGGGGAGAAGGTTGACGAAGATAAGCTTGCCGATTCTGTATTTACCATAGAAGATCTTGGCCAGGTTGGAAACATCACAGATCTCCTTCCTTATATCGAACAAAACAGGATTATTGATAAAGGTCGTATTTCCGAATCTACGTTAAGTAATTTTGGGGAGGATGATGCTAATATAGATTCTCTTGTAAATGAATTAGACGAATCTGATAATACGCCGGGAGCCAATATAGATAGCGCCCAGAATCCAGAGACGTTGATGGTAAGAAGAATCTCCAATGACGGCAATGAAAGGTATGAAATTGCAGGTCTTAGAGCCGATAAATTTATATCTTCTATAAAATCATTGGTTCCTATTCAAATAAGCTCTGAAACGAACGCTAATGGTACTAAAAGGTATTCTCTTAACATAGGTGGAGAAACGGCTACTATAATTGAACTGCCTTATCATGCGAGATGGTCTATAGACAAAGAATCGGCTCGTGTTCTTAACCGTTACACAGATGTGTCTATTCAGGACGTGGGTAATTCATATTCTTTGGTTTATAAGCGTCTTGATTCAGACGAATTGGTTCCGTACAGAACAGGTGTTGGATTCGGAGAGAATGAAGTAGATAAAATAGATCAGGAAGCATTATCTTCTTTGAAGAAAGGAGATAAGGTTAATCTTGAGATAGATGCAAATGATACCTATAATCAGTCTCTTTTTGCCGAATACAATGATGCTGTTCAGTCCGGTGATAAAAAAAGAATAGAATCTGCTGAAAATAAGCTGGTATCCAATATGGTTATCAAGGTCATGAGTGGAAACAGATTCGTTTCTGTTGTAAAAGCTGACACAGGAGGCATAGATGGTATAAGTAAGATAAGAAGAACGGCTTTTAACAAGTGGAAGAAGGACGCCGGCCGGTCGGCCACCATCAACGTCGGCACGCATGTTGTTGCCCAGACCCTTCCTGGAAGACCGGTGTTTAACATGAGAGTAAACGGTCAAGGATATGGTCAGGTAGAAAATCTCCCTATTACCGAAAAAGGAGCTGAAAAAGTATCTGATGTCGGATATGTATTAAATGGCAAAGTCGTGCTTAAGAACGGATCTAAATACACAGGCTTCCCATTTGCTTATTCTATATTAAATGACAAGGGGAATAATTACAAAAATGTAAGAGTTCCGGTAGTTGTCATCAAAGGCAAAAACGGTCTTAATTATCTTTTCCCGGTTAGTCTACGTTCTGTGGAATCAGAGGAAGGAAAGAAATGGATTTCTTTTATAGATATGCTGCTTGAATCAGGTGACTCTGAATTGTTACAGATGGGTCAAGATGATATACAAGATCTTAATGCGTATCTAACCAAGTTAGGCCTTGATCCGGCTTCGTATCAAGTATCGTATTTGAATCCTATTTCAGGGCTTAGAAAAGCTCGTGAGGCTATAGAAAAATTATCTACGGTTCCTGATGTTGTTAAATGGGTAGAAGATGAAAGCAGGAATGTGAAAGACATTGTGATGTCTGAAGTAGAATCTGGAATAGATTTCGAAGGTGAGATGTTTGTCGCTCCTAAGATCAGGATTCAGTTTGGTAAATCATCTTCCAGACCTAAATCACTTATAGAAGATGATCTCCCTTTCTCCGATGAGGGTAAGACCGTTACTTCCAAGGAAGATGTGGATATTTACGAAGATGAAATGCCAGAGGAAGACCCTGTCCGGGGGACTCGGCCGGCGCCACCAGCCCAGCCGGCTCCTGCGGCACAAGCTACGCAGTCCTTACATGGCAAGAAGCGCACCTCCAGAAAAAACTTCTCTCTTATGTTAAACGAAATAGAATCTCATATAGAAAAAGAAGGATTGCCGTCTTATGCTAATATTTTTGATTTTATAGCAAGGAAGATTGTAGGAGGTGATTTGAGGTTTCTTCGTGAGAGAGGTAATCCTAAAAGCCTTAAGGAAGAAATGGGATTAGAACCTAAAGGAACAGTAGGTGATAAAATATCCACTCCTTCTAAAAAGGGAGGTAAGACCTTAGAAGAATATGTTTCTTGGCTTCGTTCTCAAACAGATCAGGTGGTGGTTGATTATGTTGGTCCAAGATCTGACGAACAAATTATATCAGAGTTGAAAAACTTTTTGAAATATATTAATTTTGTTCCAAGCAAGGCTTTGAATTATTCTCTTAGAGTCAATGGCATGGATGCCCTAAAAGAATATGGCACAAAAGAGGAAGTAGAAAAAATGGAATCTGACATCAATAGTTTGGTTTCTGAAGTTTTGCCTACGGTAGATAATCAAACTGTAGAAGATGTTTCTACTGCAATAGAATTAAATAACCTGCCTGCCATATGGAGACCTATGGAAAGCCTTGATATGACAAACGAGGAAAAAATAGAGTTTTTGAATAACGTAGCAGATTTCCTTAGCGGCATTCCAGAGTATGATGCTGTTGTGGAGTCTATAGAGTCAGAATCAGATAATATTTTAAATGATGGAAAAGAAGGAAGTGCAGAAGGCGGTGCAGTACGCGCTGAGGAAGATGGCGATAAAAAGGGAGATGGAAAAAGAGAAGGACAACCCAGAGATGATGGCAAAGCTGAGGGAGATGTCTATTTACCTGGATCTGAAGAAGGAAGAGTAGATAACTATAAGAAGAACGGAGATAAGTTCTCTGATATTGCCGAAGTTACTTTATGGTTACTTAGAAGGGCTGCCGGCATAACCTCTATCCCGGAAGGAGAAGAGGTTTATGTAGAGGGGGATGAAGTTAATAGCATTATGACCGATATGGAATCAAGGTACGGGATAGACACCATCAACCACTCGCATACGACTAAGGCTATAAGGGATCTTAACGGCGTATCAGGTTATAAAGTAGAATACGGCTTAACCTTTTTAACATACGATCCTTTTATTAGAATATCCAATCCAAGGAAAGAATCTAAGGCCGAGAAAGACGAACCTCGTATATCCGAAGAACCGCTTACTCACATATCAAGGGTAACAACCCCTTATTTCCTGTACGGCGGTGATGAAGCATATACATCTGTTCCGGCTAAGGTAGAACCTATACCGGAGAAGATAATGGGTCGTAATGGCATTAAATTTGGTATGAGTGTAGTCGAGTTAACCAAATTAGGGTACAAAAAAGCTGGTGGAAACTGGATATATAAATTCTATATGAACTCAGGTGTGTATGATTTGTATAATATCAGTACCGGTGAAGCGTTTAGGGCAAAACCGAATCTTGGAGTTAAGATAAGTTCCAGTGCATTCATCCGCTCTTTATCTCAATCTGGTAGAAAAATACAAAATATGATGAGTAATATGAGCCAGGAAGAGATAGACAGGAATAAGAATCTCGTAGAAGGTTCTGATAATTCGGATTCGATAAATGAGTTAAATAAGGAGTGTTGAGTATGAGAAGGAGATTTTTTAATGCTGCGGATAATTTCGTGGGAGGATGTTATAATAAGTTATCTAATGAGGATATAAAAAGGCTTGGAGGAAAAAGACCTTATGTATGTCAGTTTAATAAAATTCATATACATATAGGGCCTGTATTAAAAGATCATGATTCCGATGTCAGTGATATAGTGTTTAATAGTGACTGGAATTATGGTAATTATGAATCTACGGTTTATCATCATAGCAATAATGGTATTTTTATATTAGGTGGAAATAAAATTGGTAATATAGAAGACCATATGCAAGATCTAACATATTGGTACGAATATGATCCGAGTCTTAATGAAAATTATTGTTATTATTATTATGAAGCTGATAATAGTGGAAATGCTATTAAGTTGAATGGTGAGTTTAGTGATGTTAGCACTGTTTTTAACATTCCCAGTTTGAAAGTTACCACTCTTCGTGATGGCAGTTTGAGTTTCCCAGAGATTTATATAGAAGGAGTTTGGGATCCGTCATTGTATAAGTCGATTTTATAGTTAATTTTGAAAAAAAGTTAATTATTATGGGTGTCAAATGTCAGATAGAAAAATTCGATAAATGAGTTAAATAAGGAGTGTTGAGTATGAGAAGGAGATACGAAGATGTTTCAAATCTTGTTCAGTATCAGTTGAAGACCAATCAGCAGGGGAATATAGAGGTTTATGTTGATGACAGGTTTGTTGGAAACGTAAGTGAAGGAGTCTGTAATTGGAAGGATATTGAATACAAGAGTAAGGTTACTATATCTTTGAAAGGAGTCGAGGATAAGGCTAAAACCTCAAGTAAAAGAGTCGGTCCTTATTGTCACATTTATAGCATATTTGGAGGAAATGAATCTTATCATGCAGGTCCGGATAGTAATATAAAAAAGAGTCCGGTTACCACCTTTATAATGTATTGTTATAAAAATGGGGATATTACAACTACCACTACTTATACTAAAAATTTATCTGGAACTCTTCAGATAGGTAAAACACAATTGACTATCAATTACAAACAAAGTAAAAGTCAGTCTTTCTCCGGTGGTTCTGGAGATTATGTAACATCCGTATCTGATTTCCCTTTTGTTACTGGTCCAGGAAATGATAGCGTTGAGTTCGAAGGAGAGGGAAGATTGATAGTTGAGACAGAGGCTTCGCATTATGAAATAGAAGTTTCATAATTTCTATTTTTATACTATCTTTGTCTAAAATATTTATCACTATGGGTGTCAAATGTCAGATAGAAAAAAAGGAAAATGAAATAAAACGGGTTAAGGCTCCTAACGGGGAGCCTTCCGTCCTTTACGAAAGTGCTTTAAAAGTATTAGGAAACAGCGAGCGGGCTCTTCAGGTATGGGCTAAGGCTTACACTCCTGGTTTTTTGTCGTATTACGGTCATTGGAATAATCCGGCTCCAGGGGAGATATTTAATACCGATCCCAATGGCGAACCTCTTTTAGAAGACGTGCTGTCGTATATGAAGCGTCAGACTTATTTTGCTGATCCTTTAACGGCTCAGGACATTAAGGATGTAAGGGATTTCCTTTTGTCTACTCATTATTTTTTCAATGCGTCTTCATTGTCTAATGCTATTCTCTTCGATTTTTATGTAGATGGCAGTTTGATACTGAATGAGCAGAAATTAAGGAGATCCGGTTTGTATGATGAAACAGAGATAAGTCGTATTTTATCCGATCCTTCTGTTTTAAACGAGGTTTTGACTTCCATGAGAAAGTTAATAGATTCTTCTATTAACGAACATGATAGGGAAAAAGATAATTATTTTATGTCTATTGACTATCAGTATGGTCCTATTGTTTACAAGGAGGGAGTGTTTAACCAATTTGGTAAAAAGGTACCATATAATCCTTCTGAGCTTTATTATGCTATGCGTAAAACAGTAGCCGGCATAAAAAACTTTTCTGAATTTTCATCTGCTTTTGAATCGTTGAGAAATTCCTATCCTGAACTGGTTGAGAAATTCGTTTCTGATAAAGAATTTGCCGAATCTATGTTTGATGAGTTCTCATCTACGAATAAGATTCCGGTAATAAACATAGAAGGGGATGATGTGGTAGAAGGCAAGAGAAGATCCTTGTCTAAGTTACAAGATCTGTCTTATTACAATCCTGGCAAAATAGAGTTCCTAAGAGCTCGTATATCAGCTTATTTACATAGGGCTAATGCCGACACCGAATCCGATTTAAGAAGCATGATATGGGATATAGAAGAGGCTTGTACGTGGTTTGGCATAGATATAATAGGGACATCGGAAACTTATGATGGCACAGAAGAATCTTTGAATAAGATAGATAATTTGATGCTGGATCTTGATATTTATGTGGCCAGGCATAATGATGTAAATTATGCTCCAACGCTGGCATCTTCTATAGATGATGTTCTTGGTGATAGCACAGATTATTATTCTGAATTATTGCCGGAGTATATGGATAATTTGAATATCGTTTATTCTGAATCCAATATAGACCCAGTAGAAGCGTTTGAGAAACATTCATTGCTTAAGGTAGGAGATAATCTATATCAAAGGATCAGCAAAGATGATATTAACGAGATGTATCAAATATCAACAGTGTTAGCCAAGCACAACCTAACTCATTTTTCTACTAAAATATATCCTGAATCTTGTTTTAAGAACGGCGTTTTGGATAAAGAGAAAGTACGGAACGTAGATAATAATACGCTCATGGCTTCCATTAAAAAATACGTCAGATCGTTCATGGATTCTCAGAACACGGAGGACATGATAATGACCAGGATGGCGTTTGGACACCCGGCGGTACTTGACGTTCCTTACGTGGATGTGGATCGGGAGTATAGTCGATACATGAACAAAAAACAAGATAGCGAAAACCCATTATCCTTATTCGATTTATACCAATCTTACCTTGACAACAAACTCCATAAAACAAAATTATATGATAATGCCTATAAGTATCTTGACTTCAAACCTGGTCCATCTTTGGGCCTTATTTCTGATGATCCTGATATTTTGAAATCAATAGAATTATCTTTATCTGGAAAAGACAGGTTGATGTTGTTTGATTATAGCATGACCAGTACCGACCCTTCTTTATCAGAATTGTTTTATTTGGAGAAGTACGACTCTTCGTATGCCGGGAATGATTTTGAACACTATTTTTACACCAGGCACCCGTATCTGTTAAAAGAAAAATCGGGCCCTAATATCGTAGAGCAAGATGGTGTTATAACAGCCGAAGGTATTTATGATAATTTTATAAGAGTAGGTAATAAGATATGGTCTAAAGTAAGCGAGAGTAGTTCCGGCTCTATCTACCAAAATCTGACAGGAACCGAATCGGAGGTGAAATACGATTCTACCCAGAAGGCTAAGACGGTAGAAACTGATTACGCTCCATACCAAAACAGATCTGGCTTGACGCAAGATATGATCGTAAGCAAGTCTGAATTGGATGATCTTAACAAATTAGAATGCAGGTAATTTTTGTACATATATATAGTTTTTTCATAGTTATAATTTGGGAAGTGAGGCTTGTGAAAGTCTCACTTTTCTCATATATGTACGTATATCAATAACATACAAGAAAAGTTAGATTTTCATTGTTTATGAATTATTTTTATTAAGTTTGCAATATTAGTTTCAGGAAGGGATTATGGAAATAAGGAAAAAGTAAGAACCGGACGTAACTAATAACAGTAGGAAATGAGAATCAGTACCATCAAACGTAACAACAGCATTCATCTTATGTATAAAAACATTATGAATGATTTAGGTCAATTAAGAACTGTAGTTTCAAAATCCTATATTTATAATCTGATACAAAATCAAACCGGATTAAGTATCAGAACTATATCCCATGTCTTGAATCACACAAAAGAACAGGATACAGATTCTTTGTGAAAACCATACATTTTCATACATTTGTGTGTTCTTTAGTTTTTAGATTTAAGTTTTTCATGGTATTAGTTTAGATTAGTGTAGATCAGGGCTCGCAGTGATGCGGGCCCTGGTTTGATTTAAAAAGTATTAAAATATTTGCTATTTAAAATCCTGTTCCTATCTTTGCTCCAGAAACAATGAACAACGAGATCCCACCTCTGGTTGTTTGATGTTGAAAGATATTTTTGGCTCATTAGGGTTTGTCATAGTGGGATCTGACATTCTCTTTTGGGCCTATTTTTTTATTATGGATAATACTTGTATTCCTTTTGTGTTAATAAACGACAGAAAAATGATTGAATACCTTTTGGAAAAAGGGGCATCCCCAAATATTCCAGATATTTTAGGAATTACACCATTGATGGTAGCCACTTTTAATAATCAATTATACAATATGGCTCTCCTTCATTATTACGGTGCATTTGTTGGAGATGTTTGTGCCGAATATGAATTTGATGCTTTTGATATTGCAGATATTACGCAAAACTCCACGACAAAAGAGCTATTGATGGACTTAGCACAGCAGTGATTCTATAATAAAACCAGAGTATCAACTCTGGTTTTTGATTTCTCCATTTCAAACCATAATATTTACGTCTCTTTAATGTTGATGTAATTTTTTATGAAATG
>OHIZ01000400.1_pt1 | contig 18485 bp, 13 predicted proteins | sample 1568501 | NCBI WGS metagenome assembly OHIZ01 (sample SAMEA3879544, study PRJEB24766) | human gut metagenome | biome: human-associated habitat; feature: feces | place: USA | collected 1985/1987 | reverse complement strand
GTGCTTTCGGCTGTGGCCGCCGCCATCGGCAATTCCTGCCAGATACAGATCAAGGGCAACTGGCGGACAAGTCCATCCGTCTATATGATGTTAGTCGGTCGTCCAGGATTGGGCAAGACTCCGCCGTTGAGTTTCCTCTACCGCCCGATTCACGAGCAGGACGACCGGATGTTCGAGCGGTACCTGCAGGAGTGCGACGAGTATGAACGCGCCCTTGCCGCATCGTGTAAGGACAAAGAAACAGATGAAAACGTATTGCTCAAAAAGCCCCAATTGGTCACTACTGTTATATCGGACTTTACGCCCGAAGCACTGATGAATGTGCATCAGCACAATCTTCGGGGCGTAGCTATCGAAGTCGATGAGATTCTTGCGCTGTTCAACTCCGTTAAACGGTACAACAGCAAAAATAACCTTATCGAAGACCTGCTCTCCTCTTACAGCGGCCGCCCGTTGAAGTCAGTCCGCAAGTCCGAGGCGCGACCGATACTGATACGCCAACCGTGCATCAATGTCATCGGCTCGGTGCAGACCAATCTGCTGCCGGAAGTATTCCGCAACGAGTATAAGGCAAACGGCCTGCTCGACCGCTTTCTCTTTGTCTATCCCAAAGACCAGCGCATATCCAAATGGCAGCGCACTGACCGCAGCACGTTCTGTCCCGATACAATGGAACAGTGGCGCAAGATACTGAACAGGATTCTTTCTCTGCCTTGTCCGACCAATGATAAAGGCAATACGGTTTGTTCTCTTGTGTTGGATATGGAAGAATGTGCAGAAGCCTGTTTCTATAATTGGTACAACGGTATCATCGACACGGTGAATGCAGTCAGGAATGATGCAGAGGTGGATAGCCGCAAGACGAAATTAGACGGCAACGCCGCCCGGCTGTCACTGGTATTTCAGATTCTGAAATGGGCTGCCGGCGAGGGATATATGCAATATATTGACCTCGATTCCGTCAAGGCGGCGATCCGGATGATAAACTATTACGAAGACACCTATCGGCGTATACAGGAGAGTATCGTTTCCTCCGGTATCGGTGACAATAAAGAGGCATGGCTATCACTGCTCGGCGACACCTTTACGGCTGGTGATGCAGTCATTGCCGGAAAGAAAGTCGAGCTGTCCCGTCGCACGGTCTACTATGCACTGGACAAGTTGAGCCGGGAGCCGAATCCTGTTTTAGAGAAGCTGCATCACGGCACCTACCGCAAGACTTCTGCGATTGCATCTTGCACTATTGCACTTTCTGCGGAGGATAAAGCGGCAGTACAAACAGGGCAAAGTGCAAAAGTGCAGTGTGCAACCGATAATACCGCAGGACTATGAGTGAGTACCGTTTTCATTTGGAAAAGTACCGTTACGGCAGCAAGATTGACTGCCCGAACTGCGGCAGGAAACGCTGCTTTGTCCGATATATTGACGAGGAGGGAACGGTGCATTTCCCCTCGTCGGTTGGCAAGTGCGACCACGAGCAGAGCTGCGGTTACCACTATACACCGAGGGAGTATTTCCGAGATAATTCCGAAGCGGTATCCAATAATGACCGAAGTATCGAGCGCATATTTCACAAATCCGTTATCCATACCCGACCGGCACCGGTTGAACCCTCTTATATCCCCGACAGGATTGTCCGTGCCTCTCTGTCGCACTATGATAAGAATCCGCTATATCGGTATCTCTGCGGCGTGTTCGGTACAAAGGAGACTCTGCGGCTGTTCAATCTTTACCGTATCGGCACATCGGCAAAGTGGGGCGGCTCTACGGTATTCTGGCAGACGGACGAATCGGGCAAAGAACCGCAAGCCCGTGTCAGCTGGGCACACTCGGAACTACGGCTGCCGGACTTCAATTTGCGACAGTGTCTGTTCGGCCAGCACCTGCTTCCGTTATATCCCGACCGGACAGTCTTTCTGGTCGAGAGCGAAAAGTCCGCCGTTATCGCTGCGCACTATATGCCGAATGTCCTTTGGCTCGCTACGGGCGGCAAGAACGGATGCTTCAATATACAGACTATCGATTCACTGCGCGGACGCGATGTTATTCTTCTGCCCGACCTCGGTGCGACCGATGCTTGGAAGGATAAAATGCCGATGCTCCAGCCCGCCTGTCGAAGCGTTGCTGTCAGTACGATGCTCGAAGATATGGCGACGGATGAGCAGAGCAGTCAGGGACTCGATATTGCCGACTTTCTGCTTGCTGTTCCGACCCGGCATCAGATACTCCAGCAAATGATACAGCGCAATCCCTGCATCCGGCAACTCATTGACGAGCTGGACTTGGTGCTGGTCGAAGATTAGGGAACGGACAGCGAGCTGTCCGATGGGAATTTGTGGTGTAAATTTCCGTAGCTTATTAGGGTATTTTTGCTCCGCCCGCAGCCTCAAGCGGCAGCTAAAAAAGCCCCCTAAGCGAAAGGGTTTGCCCTCTCGACACCCATAGCCTTACGGCTGGTACCAGACGGAAATTTACATCCATATCCCCAACAAAATACCAGTTATATATTAAACGCTGAAAAAGATTTATGAGTAATATCCAATACGCCGTATGCCACTTGCAGCGTGGCAGCGGCAATGACTCCGGGATGTCGTGCCATATAGAGCGCAAGACGGCTGACGGCAAAGTGTACATTCCCGATAATGCCAATAAAGCAAGAACACACCTCAATAGGGAACTTATAACTTTCCCCGACGGAGTGCGCAGCCGTACCGAGGCTGTCCAATACCGTATTGACAATGCAGGGCTTCATCGCAAGGTCGGCAAGAACCAGACAAAGGCAATCCGTATTATCCTTACAGGCTCCCACGAACAGATGATGAAGATTGAACAAAGCGGCAAGTTGGATAAGTGGACGGATGCCAATCTGAAATGGTTGCGTGATACATTCGGCGAAGACAATGTAGTTTCGTGTGTCCTTCACATGGACGAGAAGACACCACACCTCCATGCGACGGTTGTGCCAATCGTTACGGGGGAACGCAAGCGCAAGTCACGTGAGGGTGAGAAAAAGTATCGGACACAGACTGGACCAAGACTATCCGCCGATGATGTGATGGGCCGGGGTCGGTTGTCCACTTATCAGAACACCTACGCCGAGGCAATGCGGGAGTTCGGTTTGCAGCGAGGTGTTGTCGGCTCGACCGCAAAACACCAGTCCAACGGCGAATTCTACCGGCAGCAGATGCTGCAATACGAGAACGACATTGCCAGGCTGAATGCCGAAGTGGAGAAAGCCAACGAAGGACGGAATGTCCTTTTGTCGTGGATAGGCAGAGGCGACCTTGCCAAAGCAAAGAAAGACCTTACCGCCAAAGACAAACAGATAGCCCTGCTCAAAGAACAGATAGCGAAGTTGCAGGCGGAACGTGCCGCCATTATACAACACCACAAGCAAGAGATGGCGAAACTCCGAAACGGCTATCAAACCGAGATAGACAAGGCTATTAAGGAGGCGGAGTCGCTGCGCGAGACCATAGAGTCAAAAGACGCCCGGATAGAGCGGCAGTCTAAACGCATCGCCGAACTCGACCGCCAAGCCAATCCGCAACGCTATCGGCTGTCGTCGGGGGCGGAGCTTGTCAAACTCAATATATCGAACTACAACAATCCGTCGCTGCATATTTGGACACGGGGCGGCGAGGAGTTGTTCGATGATGTCAAGTTCCAGATTGACTACAACCTCGCCCAGCAGCACTACAACGACCAGATTACGGACGAGGAACTTGTCAATGCCGTCTTCGCACCGCAGGAACAGGTAAGCGAAGTACAAGCAGACCTGTTAGGCGCAGCCTTTATCCTCGCTTCCGGTGGCCCTGCCCAAACCCGCGTCGGAACTGGTGCCGGCGGCTCGCACTCCGACTTGCCTTGGGATGGGAAGAAAAACAACGGCAGGAAACGGTAGTATCATTTTCCAGATTTCACATCAGAGTTTTTATTTCGTTGATTGCCGTTCGCAGCAGATAATTGCATAGATAATACATTTACATATCATTTCAAAATCCTCTCAATGCGTGTCGTTGAGAGGATTTTGAATATATTCAGACGATAGTATAAAGAAATAAATTATGGTTTACGGTTACATTCGCGTTAGCAGTGATAAGCAGACGGTGGAAAACCAACGCTTTGAAATCAACAATTTCTGCGAAAAACAGAATCTGGAAATTAATGACTGGATAGAAGAAACTATCAGCGGTACTAAAAATTACAGCAAACGGCAGCTTGGATTACTGTTGCGAAAGGTCAGCAAAGATGATATTATCATTTGCAGTGAGTTGTCTCGTCTTGGCAGGAATCTGTTTATGATTATGGAGATATTGAATATCTGCATGACAAAAGAGTGCAGGGTTTGGACAATCAAAGACAACTATCGTCTTGGGGAAGATATTCAAAGTAAAGTGCTTGCCTTCGCATTCGGTCTCTCGGCCGAGATTGAGCGCAACCTTATCAGTCAAAGAACAAAAGAGGCTTTGGCTCGAAAGAAAGCCGAAGGCGTTGTACTTGGACGTCCCAAAGGACGTAGGAGCAGTCCAGATAAATATAAGTTATCGGGGAAAGTGGTTCTTATTAATGAATTGCTCCTCAATCTGCCGCCATTTGTCTCAGCTTTAAGAATCGAGACAGTGTATTCCTGTCTACTTTACAGATTTTTGCAATTTTTCGAAGCGAAGTTCCATTTTTGAGCGATTTCGTGCAGCAACAGAACAACATCTGTGATTTTAAGTCTTCTGATAGCTGGGTTATTCTCTCGCCAATCGAACAGAGCATTAAACGTAAAATTGAGGCCGTAGGAACGCCATTGAAGGATTGGGATATTCAAATCAACTATGGTATAAAAACAGGCTTCAATGATGCTTTCATCATATCAACCGAAAAACGAAACGAAATATTAGCTAACTGCAAAAATGCAGATGAACGACAAAGAACGGATGAACTTATACGACCTATTTTAAGAGGCCGCGATATTAAGAGGTATATATACGATTGGGCAGACGTATGGTTAATCAACACTCATAACGGTATAAAGGGGAGACTTGAGCGTATTCATATTGAGGACTATCCCGCTGTAAAAGCTCATTTAGACCAATTTTGGGATAAAATTAAAGATAGGGCTGATCAGGGAGATACTCCATACAATCTTCGTAACTGCGCTTATTTGGAGGATTTTTATAAACCGAAATTGGTATGGGCAGAATTATCAAGAACAGGCAATTCTTTTGCAATTGATACAAGTAAAATATTGTTAGGTAATACTGGATATATATTAACGGTTCCCTCCAATAATATCAAGGAACTAGGCTATATTATGGCATTTATGAATTCACGCATAGTGCTTTACCAACTTGATAGATTAACAACTCGTTTTGATGATAATGGATGGCGTTGGTTGAGACAATTTGTTGAAGAAATAAAAATTCCCAAGTTTAGCGATAACCCCCAAATATCAGGAATCGCTCTTGAAGCATCAAAATCTAATCAGGAAGACATTAGTGAACAACTAAATAATATCATTTCCTCAATTTTGGGCCTCAACGAACAAGAACTATCTTATATTAATGACTCACTTAAAGGGTATTAATGAGGAGGATTTTTGTAAGCCAAAAATTGTATATCCAAATATGACGAAATATATGCCTTTCACATATGATGAAGGGGCATATTTGACAAATCAAAAATGTTTTATTATTACAGGTGAATTGGTCGCATATTTAACAGCTTTTCTAAACTCCTCACTATTCAAATATTGTTTCCGCGATTCTTTTCCTGAACTTCAAGGTGGGACACGAGAATTAAGTAAGATTTTCTTTGATAAAATTCCCGTGTTGAAAGTTAGTTCAGCGATAGAACAACGATTTATTGAAGCCGTTGATGATATACAGCAGTCTTATACAAGTCAAAAAGCAAAAGCGATTGACACTATGTTTTTTGACTTGTATAACCTTACAGCAAATGAATGTAGGATAATTGGATTTATTGGAATTGAGTAATGGTCTCTGTTATATATTGGCATTCATCTGCCGATAATCTGTATAGTGAGTAAACAATACGATTGATTTTCTCATCTATCAGTCTTGTATTATTATCTAGATAAATTTTCAATATGGCATTAAGTTGTAATTCGATGTTTTTATCAAATGGAATTAGGATAGGTTCCATAGCTTGCACGCTTACAAGTAAATCGCCTGTCCCCGTTTTAGGAGAATCTTTTAGCAAATAATGTCCCATATCAGAATTTAAGACGCAGCACAAATAAGAGATATGTTTACCCGTAGCAATGCATGTACTATCTAATCCAAATACTTTTTTATCATCATAAGAGAATCGTAATATAGAGCCAATGCGTTTCCATATAATTTTTGGCTTACAAAAATCCTCCCAATAGCTGATGCTATCTTGTGTCTCGAACCATTTGTTATTGGTTTTCTTCCGAGCTTTTTCCGGCGTATTACCTATGGTTATGCGTTTGCCTTCGATTTCCACAAATTTTCCTGTTTGAGCCAACTTCTGTTTACAGAAATCAGCGAGATAGCTATCTGCCACCCAATCGTAGCCCGCTTCCCGAAGACTATCTTCCGCAAAACTCAATAAATATTTTTTGACTGCCGGATATCTTTCAATATCATAGTTTCGCGCCGGGAATGTAGCAATTAGATAGAGATTAGCCCAGTCATATCCGTATCTCTTAATGTCGCGGCCTCTTAAAATAGGTCGTATAAGTTCAGCTGTCCTATTGCGCTCATCGTCAGTTTGACAATTCGCCAAGATCTCATCACGCTTCTCAGAATTAATGATAAATGCCTCGTTGCATCCGGTAAGAACACCACGATAAATATTAATGTCCCAGTCTTTGAGAGGAGTGCCAACAGCTTCTATTTTTCTCTTGATACTTTGCTCAATCGGAGAAAGTATCACCCAACTGTCAGGTGTTGAGAAGTCGCAAATCGTATTCTGTTGCTGCACGAAATCGCTCAAATTCTTTATGCTGTCTTTGTTCTGTTTATTCGTAACTGCGCAGACCGTTTTATGTTGATTGCTTGCCTTTGCAAAAAGCAGAATATTAGTATCTACTGTTGCGCTCTCAAAAATTTTTACTCCTGCAAAATCTATCAATAACGCAGGATTTGTTTTGGTCGCAAAAAATTCTCTCGTCTTCTCGCCATATCCGGCGCGCATCCATTTATTAGAAGTAATATAACACAGGTGTCCATTGTTCTTTAGAAGCTGCCATCCCCGCTCATAGAATAAGCAGTAAATATCTCCAGTACGGGCAAAAGTCGAATATCCACAGCGCTCGTACAGCTTTGCAAGTTCCCCGCCATTGTTTTGCAACTGGATATAAGGAGGATTGCCTATTACGATATCGAAACCGTCCTCTACTCCGAACATCCATTTAGGGTCGAAGAACGGGCTGACAGCATTTTGGTCATAAGGATTCCACGCAGCCAACTGCTTTGCATCTTCCGGCGCGAAATTGTTATCATCAGATAACAACTTAGCCAACTTCTCGCGCAACGCTTGATCTTTTTCTCGCAAACGATGTTTTGTTGATGCCGATTTGGCAGAGAAATGCTGATGCCTTATCTCGTGTAACTCGTTCTTGGTTATTTCGATATCCGGATTTTCAAAAAGAATTCCTTGTGCGGCCCGCTCTTTTTTAGCAATCAGTGAATTTGCCGAAACAAACTTTGTTTCAAGATTCGGAAGTGTCGGAATACCGAAGTTCGGTTTAGAGACATCTTTCTCACAATCACAAATCAAAGAGATAAAGAAACGCAACTTTGTGATTTGAGCCGCAATACTTTGGATGTCGCTCCCGTAAAGGCAATTCTCAATAATAAAAAGTTTGAGGTCATAGATGCTTTCATCAGGCGAGATTCGTTCCAGAATATCAATCATTCTGTTCAGAAGGCCCATAGGGAATGCGCCAGAGCCACATGCAGGGTCAAGTACCTTAACAGATTTCAACTTATCCGCAATCTTGTTATACTCATCAACTTTCGACTCATCAAATGTGAAGTTATTATTAAAGATAGAGCGAATAAGTTCGCTATCCCCAAGGTAGGCAATAAGACTTTCATCTACCATATAATTGACAATCTCACGCGGGGTATAGAATGAACCGCTCTGATTGCGGGCTGTTTCCTTAGTCTCCGGATTGTATGCACCCAACAGGTTCTCGAAAACTTTACCCAACAATTCCGGGTCGAGAGCCACTTGTTGTTCTTCGGGAGAGTTCTCCTCAATGGTAAAATTATAGCGGCCCAAAATTGATATCAATCCTTTCTCCGGTTCAAAGAAAAGATTGTTTGGAACTACTGCTCTATGTTTGAAACGACCATCTGCAAAACGAATACTGTTCCGGCTGAATCCGTCGAAATTATAGCATTGCTCAACGCCGTCGATATAGCGAGTTTTATCCAGACATTCGAATAGTCCACCATTCATAAATGGGACTTCCGCAAACAGGTCGATTACTTCTTGCTCGCTGATGGAAAATAATTCCGCATAACGATATAATGTTTTAATATCTCTCTTACTTGCTGTTGCAAATTTGCGGGTATTGCCATCTTCATCTTTGATAGCACGGTTTAGTGTGCCAAAGAACAAATTTTGCAGAATTGCATTATAATAGTTTCCGTCGGTCGTGCTATACGGGTCAAAATCTTTTAGAATTGTAGCAAGAAACTCTATATCAAAAATGCGATTAGGAATCAAATCTTTCTGTTTGATAAACCAAACAAACATAATACGGGTTATCATGCGGATAACCTTCTTTTCAATATCATCACGGTCATCATCTTCGGTAGCGGTATTGTTCGGGAACGTGATATTTGATGAGCTGTCAACCGCCCATTGATACCACTCAAACAAATCTTTATAGAATTGCTTGGTAAGTGCCTCGACAGAGAATGCGGCTGTGATATCGCTTAATGTTTGCTTACTGCTTTTCAATATGCCGAACTGTTCTATTGCTGTCCGGCAGCCTCGTCCTTCACCCAATAGATATGTGTAGCGTTTGGTATCAGTTGATATTTTTTCATACTCACCTTGTCTATTGAATCCCCATGTTTCACTTACATACGAGAAACGCAAAACACTCTCATCTTTGCGATAGCAGAACATGAAAGCACCTGCATATCCCATATTACGCCAGTCAGAGGTAAGCATATCACGTATGCCTCGACGATTACGCTCAATATCCACCTTGTCTGTCAGTTCCACTTCGTAAATGGCGATGGATTCTCCATCTGATAGCGATATGCGACCAAGATTGAATGCCTCTTTTGCCAAACGGCTGCTTACATGCACTGATGAAGGTCTATTATAAAATGTAACCTTACTCAAAAATATATCGTGAAGAAGCTGTTGCCATGCTTCACGGTTATACTTGGACTCGATAACTTCTTTATAATTCATGGGTTATTCGTTGTTATTGAAAACTTTCAGACAAAATAATTTCAGCGTCGGTCTCCGTTTCATTCAAAAGAGATTCCTCTGCCATGTAATATGGTGCATATTTCTTTGCCATTTCTATAATCTCTGCAAGAGCCTCGTCATGAGTCATTCGTGCTTTACCTCCTGTTCTGCGCAAATCTTTCTGAATACGTTGCAATTTCTTAGCGATATATGTAATAACTCCTCGCTCTGCCAGAATCTTTAATTGTGCGACTTTGAGATACAGATCACTATCATCTATTTCGCGCATAAAATTAGTAAGCAAACTGATGGCCGTGCTGACTTGTGCTCCCATACTGGATTGTTCTTCTCCGGATGTCTCTTGTGCCTGAAGTTCCTCATCTTTGATAATACGGAACTCATTTAGTGCCATTTCTACGTGCTGATGATGTTCATCAATCCGTTTTACCGGTTGCTCATCTTTTAGGGCTTTGAAATAGTTTAGAGCATCAAGGACAGATATTTCCTCTGCGCTTTTCGACACCAGGAAAAAGACCTTGCGAAAATTAGTTTTCAAAAATACCAGCGTATCACCGGATAGCGTAACACCATCCACTGTCTTTGCTTCTCGTCCTGTTCTGCTACGGAGAGATAGTTTTGCAATACGATTATATTCTCGACGATTTGTTTGGTAGAGAGTACGCAATTCTTCATAGAAAGGAATTTCTTTGTTGAAGTCCTCTTTGTGCACCTTCATACCCTCATCAAATAATTTACCGAGGTTGCGATCCAAAATCTCTTCCTGAGAATAAACTTGATTATCCTCTCCGAATGTGCTATGGAACGTTTGAATTTTGCTAACAGCAATTTGATTCAGATTAATCTCCCTATTACCTTCTCTTGAAGGATAGAATACATAATTGTATATATGTTTTGAAACAGAACCAATACGGTTTACCCGTCCTATACGCTGCATAAGACGAGTCGAGTTCCAAGGGGTATCATAGTTAACGATAACATTGGAACGGTGTAGATTGACACCCTCGGCCAACACATCTGTAGTAAGAATTATGTTATATTCATTCAGCTTGTTCTTATAGTTCGCATCGAAGTTCTCACGTATTGTCTTAAATTGTTGACTCCTGTTCTTTGCGGAAATAACAAGTACATCGGAACGATTTATACGACGTTGTAAATATTCCACAGTATCAACAGATTCAGAGAAAACAACCAATTTTTGTTCGGGGTTACGTTCACTCTTAAAGAGCTCGTGTTTAAGTAACTCTTGAAATTTCGCAAACTTAGAGTCGTCATCATCCGATATTTCTTTCCAGTCTGTAACCATTTTTTCCAGAATCTCTTGGTCTTGACGGAGCATCTCGATAAATTCAGGTCGAAAATCGTTGGCACCGAAAATTGCATTCTTCGGGTTATTCTCAGCTTTGGCATTCAATTTTTCTTCGATTTCCTCTTCTGAGAACTCGTATTCAAAAAGCATATTGATGTCAAGATCCGGAGCAATAAAGACCTTGTCATTATCGAACATATTTATCATGTTCTGATTTGCTTTTTTGAAATTCTCAATCGATACTTGGAAGGCATGAAAACTGCTTTCCAATCGCTTTACCAATCCGTTTTTACGAATACCTGCCAAACTGCGGCTTATAAGCTCCGCATTGTCATACAATCCATTAGATGCCTCTGGCTTCAAATATGCAATAGCCTGATAACGAGCATAGGTCAGCTTTTTCGTTAGCGTCTGCATCGCTTGTTCGAACAAATCTGCCAAATGCTCATTTAGCTCATATCTGCTTTCAATAGGTCGTTCCACCTTCGGGAAACCATTTACATCCTTGTTATAACGCGGGACACTCTCAATGTCGGTTCTGGTGCGCCGAACGGTAAGAGGTTTTATTACTCTATCTCGTACACGTTCGGCCAAATCCTTAAAATCATGTATATCAGCATTTGGATTATTTCGCAGTTTCTTGAACTCTTTTATAAGCGGTGCAAAAAAGGCTGTTAGATTCCCAACACCATCAACAGTACAACGACGAGGGTCTTGGAACAATAGTATTTCGTTATAAATATCGGCAGGCGTATTATTCATCGGAGTTGCCGATATAAGCATGACTTTTTTCTTGTAACCCGGTATATTGCCTGTTTCAATACGCGGCATTTTACAGATTTCCTGTAAATGCTTAAATGCCGATGTCGTATGACTGCGGAATTTATGAGCTTCGTCCACAAGAATGAGGTCGTATTCATCAGCATTCCAATAATCATAATTATCCTCGTCCAGAATCTTATCCAGACTTCCATTGGTAACAAAGTTTGCATACTTATCGATACCAAAGTCTTTGAATGTAGCTTTCCAGTTCTGTTCAACGGCAGGAGGATAAACTACAAGAATCTTGGTGTGTTCACGTCCATTTTCTATCAAAAACTTTTTGGCAATCATTGTAGCAATGACGGTCTTTCCTAAGCCGACTACATCAGCAAGGAAGAAACCATCATACCGAATCAGTTTTTGATAGCCCTCAATGACGGCATCCATCTGATAGTCGTATTTTGTATATCCTTCCGGCATATCGAATGGATCATCGTTATCAGTTGCCATAACACGGTCTAAGAAGTACTCCATGAGCATTTTTATATAAAGGTCGTATGGAGTAACATCTCCTTTAAGATAAGTTCGGTCAAGAGCGTTTTTTACGTCTTCTGCTGTTATTTCACAACCTTCCGCCTCCTTCCATAACTGTTCAAATTCGTCTTTGGCAAATTTAACGTCATCATATCTGTCCATTTTTACATTGAACTCATATTGACGTTCTTGGGAAATTCCTAATCCGTTACCAGAAAGATTGCTCGAGCCCGTAATGGCCAATCCTTGTGTGTATTGATTAAAATCGTCGGGATAAAGTACATATATTTTGGCATGAATCCTCTTTGATGGATGAGCACGAAGTTCTAACTTGCCATCAAGAAGGTCCTGCACCATTTGAAACATTCCTTCTTCAATCTCTTTTTTATAGTTAGAGGATCCAATGTCAGCACGTATTTTCCGCAGACAATCCTCTTTCACATCCTCCTCGGCACCAAAAAATAATTTTCCGGATCTCGCAGCTTGCGCTATATATTTATCGACATCGATACCTATCAGGACACGCACTTTCCTAATATTATCAAGAAATGGGCGCAAAGAGAAGTATCCGGATGCTCGAAGGAAGCCAACAACAGCATCGAGATTGCGAATATGTGGATTATGAAGCAATACGCCTTCAAATTCTTTGATTAGTGTATTACCGTCTCTATTCGTGAAGAAATGAGAGTGGATGTTATTCTGTTCGCTAGTCATAAATGTCTCTATTTTCGATGCTTCTTATTCTTGATTGTCGGTTCCGTGCTGCTCCAAAAAGAATCTTTTCTGTTGTTCAATCTCGTTACGCAACTCCTCTTCGGTTGGCATATAGGTCATATACTTTGCAGCATAGAGTTGTTCGTTGTCGTGAAGAACCGAGTATCGAGCAATCGTGCTGTCGGTATCAGTACACAGCAGAACTCCTACGGTCGGCGCGTCATCAGCACCTTTTACCAAGTCGTCATACATACGCACATACATATCCAACTGCCCGATATCCTGATGAGTCAATTTGTGCGTCTTTAACTCAAATATCACAAACCGCTTCATCTTAAAGTTATAAAACACCAGATCTATATAAAAATCGGCGGTATCGGTAATTATATGCTGCTGCCTTTCCACAAACGCAAAACCTCGGCCGAGTTCCAGAATGAATTTTTCAAGATTATCGACAAGAGCCTGTTCTAATTGAGATTCCGAGTAGTTGTTGTCCCGATGAAAGCCCATGAACTCCGCTACCATAGGATTCTTAATATATTCCAGCGGGTCGGATTCACTCCGAGGTGCGGGAATAGCCGTATCTTCGCGCTGTGCGGCAAGTCTTCGCTCATAATATTGTGTAGAAATATTGCGGTCAAGTGTCTTGACACTCCACATATCATCTGCGGCTGTCTTGAGATACCATTCACGTGCTTCTGGATTGCTTACAGAGAGAATACGGCGGATATGCGACCAATTCAGATTTTGCACACGCGTGTGCAAAATCTCCAAATCGCTGAACTCCAAATAGAATTTGCGATAATATGCCAAATTGCGCCGGCCATATCCGGAGCCATATTCAGCCGTAAGTCTATCTGCAAGGGCAGGGATAAGCCCCTTGCCATAGTCAGCACGGGCATTACCTTGCTGTTCTTCTTCCACAATACGGCGACCAATATTCCAGTAGGTTAGAATGGCGACCTGTCCGGCTGTTGCAAAAGCACGCTGACGGCCCTCTTCAATAATGGAACGGACATCTGCAACAAGTGAATCAAATATGATGATATTCTTCTTTGCCATAATTCTTTTGCTCTTTTGTTATTCAGTTCTCAATAGTTCATTTACACTCACATCCAATGCTTTGGAAATTTGGATAAGTGTTTCAATATTAGGTTGATTTGTGTTTGTTACCCACTTGGAAACCATTGCAGGGTCTTTATCCAACTGTTCGGCTAACCACTTGTTAGATTTATTTTTCTCCGCAAGGACGACTTTAATACGGTTAAGAAGTTTCCGTTCCATAATTATTCCTTCAATCTTCTACAAAGATACAGATTATTTTGATTTTCTTGACCCAATGGGATATTTATATCTGCTAGCCACAAGAAAATGATTAATATATCAATTTGTAATCTATAAAATGATTATCTTTGACACGTCAAGACAGATAAAAGAACTTATGCAAGAATTTATTAATTTACAAAAAGAATGTTTGGCACAAATTAATGCAATGCCCTCAGACGGCTGCGCATGCTCGATTAATCATTATTGTCAGCAACATGGCTGTAATAAAGGAGATTGCAGTGAATGCTTGCATCATATTCAGAGAGGATGCCCGTCCTTTCATTATTGCTGTGAGAGAATAACTTATTGCTATGTACTTCGATTCTTCAATAGATTTGCATCAGAGATAACGCACTTTATTAACAGGTATAATTTTTCTAGAATTACTTCTTTAAATGTAGTTTCTTTAGGATGTGGTCCTGGCTCTGAACTTTATGGAATCATCAAATCGCTTCGGTCTCGTCAATATCGCACACAAATTAACTATAAGGGTTACGATATGAATAATATTTGGAGGCCAATTCAAGAAATGAGCAAACGACATTTGTCTGCATTGGGATATAATATTGAGTTCCATACAACAGATATCTTCCGTGATTTTGAGGGATTTAATAATGAGGGTATAACTATCCTTGTTTTGAACTATGTATTATCGGATGTTGTAAAATATAAAACGGCTGAAGAAAGACAACACTTCGCTGATTGTCTTACTGACTTCATTATTGCCAATAAAATTAACTTTATCTTTTTTAACGATATTAACTTTTACGGTGATGTATCTATCAATTCTGGAGTTCAACTGATGAAACTAGTCATACAGAACTTGAGGCTGCGAGAAAAGACTGTCCATGATAAATATTTTTATTTCAATGGAGACCCTTATCGCGGAAATGAAAATTGGAGGATGTATGAATCAAACTACAATTTATTACCTGTTTTGCAAGGCAATAATTATATGAGAAATGTAGAAACCTGTGGCTCAAAACAAATATTTGTAAAAATACAATGATACTGTCAGTCTCGCGACGTACCGATATACCTGCTTTTTACAGTGATTGGTTCTTTAACCGATTGCAAGCCGGTTTTGTAGATGTACGCAATCCTATGAATATTCATCAGATAAGTCGTATAAAAATCTCTCCTGATGTAGTTGATTGCATTGTCTTTTGGACAAAAAATCCGAAGAAAATGCTTGATAGATTGGATGAATTGAGTGGTTATAATTATTATTTTCAATTCACCATTAATCCATACGATAAACAGATAGAGCATTATGTCCCCCAAAAATCGGAGGTTATAGCCACCTTTCAGGCGTTGTCGATGAAAATCGGGCCAGAAAAAGTTATTTGGCGTTATGATCCAATCCTACTGACAAATAAAATCGATGTCAATTATCATATTAAATATTTTAATGAGCTAGCCAAGCGGTTAAATGGCTATACAAACCGATGTGTTATAAGTTTTGTGGATTTATACAAAAAAACCATAACAAATACAAAGCCCATCAATATAAATGAACCGTCAGAAGATGAAATGAGATATTTGGCAGAATCTTTCGTGCAAATTGCGAATATGTACAATATTAAAATTGTTAGCTGTTCTGAGAAAATCCACCTGGAAGAACAGGGCATTGAGCATGGTCATTGCATAGATCCGCTACTGATAGAACAAATATGTAATTATAGTATTAAAACATCGAAAGATAAAAATCAGCGTAAAGAATGCGGTTGTGTTGAGAGTATTGATATTGGAGCATATAATACCTGTTGTCATAAGTGTGCATATTGTTATGCGAATTTTAATGATGAACAGGTGGAAATTTCAAATTCTCATCATATAAAGACATCATCTCTTTTAATCGGAGAAATACAAAATAATGATGTAGTAAAAGAACGAAAAATCTCCTTACTTAAAATAAATAGCTTATTTTGATGTTTGTTTGTCCAATATGTTTGTCAATGGTGTCAGACCGTCTCAGATGGTGTAGTTTGTTTGTATAAAATTTATTGATTACGAAGTAATACACTGATAATCAGAATATACACACTTCTTCAACGAGGACGAATATTAATTGTTCGCAAATCGGGTTGTTATACTTACCTGAAGCAGTCCGAGAGGGCTGCTTTTTTGTATGGAATTAGATCGTACCGGATTCAAATTGACGATTGCTTTCCAATTTTTTATTTAAATTTGTATTGTTTGTATTGCTTTTCACGAAGCGAAGTAGAAAATTATGGGACGTACATTTGTAGAATACTCGCACCCAGACGTTTTTTGAAAAATTCGTTTGATGATAATATCTAATTGTATAACGTAATCTACAAAAACTATATCATAAGATATGAAAATCGATGCTAAAGTTCAGTCTATATCTAAATTGAAGGATTATTTCTTTTTAGTGCCTGATTATCAACGAGAATATGTTTGGAAACCCGATGACGAGGTCGAGCAGTTTTTGATCGATATTGAAAATGAATATAGTCCCGATGCAAAAGAGCAGCGTAATTATTTTTTAGGATCTATCATCATTGTCAATAATGATAGATGTTTCGATGTCGTGGACGGACAACAGCGTTTGACAACTATTATGTTGTCTTTGTGTGTTTTCCGAGATTTATTAAAAAAGGAGACATTGAACAGCGCTCAGAAAAATTATTTACAGATTATAGAAAATCTACTTTATAACTTTGATATTGAATCGGGAGAGACCCGTGTACGCTTAGAATTGCAGTATGAAGAGAGTCATGATTATTTGACAGCCTTGATACAGGAGCAACCTTACAATGGAGTGCGATCCCCATCTATAGAGCGAATGCAGGATGCCTATACGAAAATACTTCGACACTTTCAATTATATGCCGGGATTGATGAGTTGATAGATTTTGCGAAATATTGCTTGACAAAGATAGAACTCGTTGTAATCGAATCTCAAGATTTGAGTAGTGCATTGAAAATTTTCGAGACGATCAATCAGCGAGGGGCGGGATTGAATGCTATGGATTTGGTCAAAAATTTGCTGTTTAGTAATACCAAAGAGTCGGATTTTGCCAAGATAAAAGATATATGGAGGGAGATTATTCAAAATCTTCAGGAATGTTCTGAAGATCAAAAACCCCTACGATTTTTGCGATATTTTCTGAGTGCCCGATATTATAATGGTATCTTGCGAGAAGATGATATTTATAAATGGATTATATCTTCTGAAGGGAAACAGGCTACGCAATATGAAAAGCATCCGGTAGACTTTGCAAAGGAGATACGCTGTATGTCCAAACGGTATTCAGAACTTGTAAATGCCACTGAATTACAGCGGGATGGGTGCTTGTATCCTCACGTGACAAATATAGGCTTTATTAATAAATACAAATCCAGACAGCATTTGATCCTGTTATTGTCTTTGGGAAGCAATGCGGATGTGCCGGCAATCGAATATTTGGCCAAACAAATAGAGAGTTTTTTCTTTTTCAGCTCGACCCTCAGGATCCAAGCCAAGACGAATGAATCCTTGTTTGTCCAATGGGCGGAGAAATTACGTAATCTTACGACGATAGATGAAATTGCCTGCGTGATAGAGAAAACGATGTTACCTTATTTGCTGGATAAGGTAGGGGTATTTAAAGCCGAATTCATAACTTTGAGTCATGGGGTTTATAATCCCTTGTATCGGTTGCGCTATGTATTGGGGAAGATAGAAAATACGGTGTTGGAAAAATTGCACAGCCCGGTCTGTGGACATCAATTTTATAATGATTTGCAAATAGAACATATTTTACCTCAATCACCGAAAAATGGAAGTATTCCACTGGAGTTTTTGTCCGAGGAGGAGTATTACTCCTATGTGTATCGATTGGGTAATGTCACGTTGATCGAAAGCATGATTAATCAGGCCGTGAATAATTATAATGATTTATCGACAGATCAATGGTTTTATGACAAGCAGTCGGAGTATGGCAAATCGTCTGTTTGTCTGACGAAATTACTCGATAGTAAATTTTATATCGGAGTAAATACAGCCTTGAATCGATTCAAAAATGATTTCCAATACAATTTTACCGGTTGGAACAAGTCGTCTGTTGAGGCGAGGCAAAAAATATTATTGGAGTTGGTGTTCGATACGTGGAGAATTAACGATTTAAGATTGGATCGGGTAAAATGAACTTAAAATGGATGAGGATTCCGGCTGCTGCTTATAATGGTTTTTTCCGGATTGCCGGCGGATGTCGATCCGGCCGGAATCATTTATTTGTGTTGCTTTTCCGCGATATAGAACAGGTCGAAGCAGTCGTCCGCTACCGGTCCGATGCGGTAGTCTTCCATGGTGATCGAACGGGTCAGGGAGTCGTTGTCCCGGAGTAGGCGTCGGCGGTTGAGGCGGTTGAGCAGGTCGTAGGGGAGTTGCAGCATC
>OHIZ01000342.1_pt1 | contig 20470 bp, 10 predicted proteins | sample 1568501 | NCBI WGS metagenome assembly OHIZ01 (sample SAMEA3879544, study PRJEB24766) | human gut metagenome | biome: human-associated habitat; feature: feces | place: USA | collected 1985/1987 | reverse complement strand
GAACTTGGATGAAATGTCTCTGAAATCTATCTCCGCATCAATGTCGATTACGGCACTGGTCTGCTCCGGTAAAATATGCTGCGAGACGTATTCTTCAAATCGTCTGGTGAACTCTTCCACGTTTTCTACTTTCATGGATAGTCCGGCAGCATACGTATGTCCTCCAAAGTTCTCCAGCAGGTCGCGGCAATGTTCGATTGCTCTATATACATCGAAGCCGGAAACGGAACGTGCGGAACCTGTCGCCATGTCGTCCGTCCGGGTTAGCACTACAGCCGGGCGATAGTAGACTTCTGTCAGTCGGGAAGCCACAATACCGATCACTCCCTTGTGCCACTCTTCGTTGTAGATCACGATAGAGCGGCGGTCGGCAAGCCCTTCCAGATTGGCGACGATATTGTTCGCCTCTTCCGTCATACTCTTGTCGAGGTCTTTACGAGTCTCGTTGTATTGATTAATTTGTCCGGCTTTCTCCAGCGCTACCGAGAAATCTTTTTCGGTGAGTAAGTCTACCGCTTCTTTTCCATTTTGGATACGTCCCGATGCGTTGATACGCGGTCCTATTTTGAATACGATATCGCTGACGGTAATCTCTTTTTCGGAGAGTCCGCATACATCGATGATCGCTTTCATTCCAGTACTCGGGTTGCTGTTCAGCTGCTTCAACCCATGAAAAGCGAGAATACGGTTTTCACCCATGATGGGCACGATATCCGATGCGATACTTACCGCCACGATGTCGAGCAGCGGAATCAGATGATGAAACTCGATACCGTTGCTGATGGCGAACGCTTGCATAAACTTGAAACCGACCCCGCAACCGGAAAGGTGTGTGTACGGATACGTATTATCCAAGCGTTTGGCATTCAGAATGGCTACGGCAGGTGGAAGCACCTCATCCGGCACATGATGGTCGCAGATGATAAAGTCGATTCCTTTCTCTTTGGCATACGTGATTTCCTCTACAGCCTTTATGCCGCAATCGAGCACAATAATAAGCCCTACACCGGTTTCGGCGGCATAGTCCACTCCTTTTTTAGAAATGCCATACCCTTCATTGTAACGGTCGGGTATATAATAGTCAAGGTTCGAATAGAACTGTTGAATAAACTTGTAGACCAATGCTACCGCAGTAGTGCCGTCTACGTCATAATCTCCATAAATTAGAATACGTTCTTTCTTTCCCATCGCCTTGTTCAGACGTTCTACTGCAACGTCCATATCCTTCATCAGGAATGGGTCGTGCAGGTCGGGCAATTGCGGACGGAAGAATTTCTTAGCGTCTGCCGCTTTCGTAATTCCCCGTTGCACCAAAAGTTGTCCAAGTATCGGGCTAATCCCTAATTCTTGGGCCAATATCTGGCTTGTCTCTGTCTGTTCGGGTGTAATGGGTCGATAATTCCATTTGTGATTCATTTTATATATTGCTTTTTTCTTTTTCTGTTCTCAAGGGTCAGAAAGGCACTTCTTTCCAACAAGGGGTAAAAGTACGAAAAAAAGCGGAAGTGTAGGATAAGATATGACGAAAATATTTCATGATGCTATGTTGAAACGCAAATTATTATGCCACCCTCATAGCAATAGAGTGGCACAATATGTTTTGTAAGCAATCGGAAACCTAGAGCCCGTTGATAAACAGATTCGCTTTTTCCACTACGACGTTTGCCGGAGTCTTTAACAGTTGAAGCTCATCAAAACTTTCAAGTACTCTCTCCAGTTTGCGTAGTGTAGCAGTCTTGTTTTGGGTTTGCAGTTCCGTTTTCAGAATTCGGATTTTCTCGTATGCTTGTATGCCTGCCACCAGATTCTCGAAACGCAGACAAGTCCTTCCTCCCGGATAGAGAAGGTAAGTATCTCCGGCTCCCCATGTGTAGAAGCGGCTGTCTAGTAACGGCTCGATAGTCCAGCTGTTCAATGCCCAACGCAGGTATCCGTCCAGATTCTCTTTCGCTGCATACCAGGCTATCCAAGCGCCTTCTGCCGGGTTGCTGAATGTATATGTGTTGGGATGGGATTCTGCGCAACAGGTGTAGTAAGTTGTGATTTTTCCTTCTGCTTTCCGTTTCGTTTTCATCTCTTCACTGAATTTCTCTGCGATGGCAATGCAATAATCATTCAGTTCGTCTGAAAGTTCTTTATGGAGTGAGCCGGCAAGTGAAACCTTGAAATTCGGATCTGCTTCACGGATAATCTTCAGTGCTTTCAACATATCGGGCATGGGGCGTTCGTCCATAGCGATGTGCGTAATGTCAAACCAGCCTTTGGATTTTAAGTGAGCAGCAAAGTCTTTCAGCATACTTAACCATAGGTCGTGATAAGCCTGTTCTCCCGGCTTGGATTTTAATTCTTTCATGCTGTTGGTGGCTTGGTCGAAATAGAGGAAAGACAGTTTCCAGGGAATCATGGAATAACATCCGATCTCCTTTTTTATTCCCATATCTATCATGAACTCCACCCATTTGTCGAAGATCGTGTAGTCGAACCACCAGCTGCCGTCTATTTTCCGAACCCAAGTGATCATCGTTTCGTATGGATCATAAGTTTGTCCGCCCCAAGGGTGATGCATGATGGGGACGGTAATCACTTTTCCGCCTGCATCCGCGTATGGTTGCAGTTCTGTCTTTAAGATTCTGAAGTGTTCCTCCGACCATAAAGGAACCTGATGATAACGGGCCACTGCAAATGGGTTTTGCCAAAGGTCCAGATGGAAAGCCCATTGATCGGGTTGAGGCAATGTGCGTTGCTGAACCTGTATGGTCAGTTTTAACTTCCCGATCACTTCGTGATTATTCTTTATAAGTACATCGGATGAATAATTGCCGCTAATTGCATCTTCAGGAATCCAGACGCGTATCCAGTATCCTTGAGAGGTCTTCGCTTTTATCGGTAAAGCAGCGGCGAGATGGTCGATAGGGTCAGCTACCAGTGTGGAGTCGAATTGTGACAAGTCCGGTCGGGGACCGCAAGTACCTTTTTGGTTCTTGTTCAGTTCATCTGTCATCACATATCTGACAAACCCTTTCAGAATACGGTCTGCCGAAATACTTTGTTTACCGGAGGAATGCGTCAGGGGAGCTATTTCTACGGAAACATTATCCAAATCGATAGCGGAAGAAACTACCAACTGTGCGGCGACTCTTTCTCCTTTCCATCCTTTGATATCAATCTTTTTCTGATTGAGATGTGGATTTACCTCTTTCTTATATCGGGTGTAAGTGTCTCCCCATGCACAACGAGTGCCGGAAAGGTCTTTCCAGGATTCCTCGTCCGTTGGAGCCGGATTTTTGAGTTCCGTGTACTGTGTCAATGGGAAAGGAGCTTGCGAGGTTGACTGCCCGGAATGGGTAACTCCCATCGGGATTTGTCCGTTCAGGCTTCCCAGACTGCAAAGTCCGGAGAAGATGAGGACGATAGCTTTTACTCTAATGTTCATACGAGTTGTTTTTAATAGGTGATTAAAGGAAATATACTTTAGTTTGATTTAATTCAGAAGAATTGGGACCGATGCCGATGGTAAAGCTTCCGGGTTCCAGTACCTTTTCCATTTTATTATTGTATATGCTAAAATCTGCGGAAGGAATAGTAAAACGAATCTCCTTTTCTTCGCCGGGCTGAAGATGGATGGAAGCAAAGCGTTTTAATTCCTTTTCTCTCGGAATGACGGTAGCCACTTCGTCACGTATATAAAGCTGTACAATTTCTCTGCCGACTACGGAACCTGTATTCTTGATTTTTATCCGTACAGTGACGGAATCTCCCCTTCGGTATTCTGTTTTATCGGTAACGGGAGAGGAATATTTGTATTGCGTGTAACTCAGACCGAATCCGAATGGAAATAAGGCTCCTTGCGGTATGTCGGCGTGGTGTACTGTGTAAAAAGTTCTTCTGGCATTATAAACAATAGGAATCTGCCCCGCATGTCTGGGGAAAGTCTGCGAAAGTTTCCCTGAGGGATTTTCGATACCTGTCAGTAAGGCTGCTACGGCTTTTCCTCCCATAGTGCCGGGATACCAGGCTTCTAGTAGAGCATCGCAGTTCTTGATGACTTCATCCAATACTAGTGGTCGGCCGTTGAATAACACTACGATGATTTTTTTCCCGGTTGTCTTCAATGCTTTCAGCAATCTCATCTGCTGATCTGGTAACTCGATTTTGGCGGTTGAAACAGCTTCTCCAGATAAGTTGGACGGTTCTCCGAGACAAGCTATAATGATTTCATTTTTTTGTGCCAAAGCACAAACATCCGACAAATAGGCCGGTGTAATACCGGAGAAGTCACAAGCCCGTACATCAATCGGGATATCAGTACGTAAGGCTTTGAAGCCTTCTTCTACTGTAATTACCTCTTTGCTGTCTCCTTTCATATTCCAGGAACCCAGCAAATGGTAGCGTGTATTGGCGAATGGACCAACTAGTGCTATTCTTTTAGAATCGGATAAGGGAAGTGTGCGATCTTCATTTTTTAAGAGTACCATACTTTGACAAGCCATTTGGTATGCGTCTTCCTGGCTTTCTTTAGAATAAAGTGTCTGCTTTTCCCGTTCGGTATTAAAATAGGCGAATGGATTATCAAACAGTCCCAACCGGAATTTCAGTTCTAAGGCACGGGCGGCAGCGCGGTTAATCAGTTGCTCCGGAACTTTCTGTGTTCTTACCAGCTCCGGCAGGAATTCGATAAACTGTTTGGCACTCATATCCATGTCTATTCCGCTTTTGATGCCTCTTTCAGCAGCTTCTTGTTCGTTGTCGGCAGCTCCTTCCGTCATCGCATGTTGAAAAGTTGTCCAATCGGTCATTAGCAATCCTTTGAACTGCATTTGTTTACGCAACACCTCTTCATTCATGAAATAGTTCATTGTCAGCGGCTCTCCATCGTAGGAGGTATATGCGCACATGACACTTGCTACTCCTGCATTAATGGCTGCTTGAAAAGGAGGGAGATAAATTTCCTGAAGTTTGCGCAGAGATACGTCCGTTTCTTGATAGTCTCTTCCTGCCATGACTGCCCCATAACCGGCAAAATGCTTTACGCAGGCAGCAATCGTATGAGGGCTTGTCAAGTCGTTCCCTTGAAACCCTCGGACTCTTGCGGCAGCCAGTTCTCCGCACAAGTAAGCATCTTCACCGGATGTTTCCATAATACGTCCCCAACGAGGATCGTATGATATGTCAACCATCGGTGCGTAGGTCAGTTGGATACCTGCTGCAGCGGCTTCCCGCGCTGCCATAGCAGCACTTTGTTCTACTAATTCCGGATTCCAACTACACGATTCGGCTAGTGGAATGGGGGTAATGGTGCGATATCCGTGAATGACATCTTCATGAAAGACTAAAGGAATACCTAACCTGCTATGTTTCAGAGCCTCCTCTTGTAGAGAACGGTTTAGTTCCGCTCCATTCGCTTTCAAAAAAGCGCCGACTTTCCCTGCACGTATCAGAGATCGGCAGATGGAGTCGTCTTTCGTATAATAAGGTATTAAGTTCAGTTCTGCTATTTTTTCTTCAAGTGTCATGCGTGACAATAGATCTTTCACCCGTTGGGGGACGGGGATGGATTCCTTTTGATAAGGATAGGATTGTGCAAGGCATACCGAAAACACGTTTCCCACAAGGAATAGTGTTATAAAGATAAACTTGTTCATGTTTAAAGTCTGTTATGAGTTAAATTAATAAATATTACCGCAGACTTTTCTTATTTATACAGACAAACAGGGGATGTGGAAACATCCCGAATTTAATTGGAGAAGAGAAACACGTTGCAATATTAGGAATAATATTCGAAGTACACAAGTAAAGCGGGCAAAGAATTTGAAAGGGAAAATTTGTTCGTTACTTTATTTATTTATAATATTGCGGACTTTATCATCCAATAAAGCCCTATTTATATGCTAGATACTGATGAAAAAACATTCGAGAAGCTCTTTAGGGAGCATTATTCCCTTCTATGTAATTATGCGAATAGCATTGTCTGTAATGAGCAGGCGGTAGAGGACATTGTACAGAATTTCTTTATTGCCGTCTGGGAGAAGAAACACTTATCTATAACGGAGGATACTTTTCTTCCGTATGCCTATCGTGCTATCAAGAACAGTTGTATCAACTACTATAAGTCAGAGATTGCCAAAGAGAATTTTTTCACTGTGCTGGCGGAGGAATGGCAATTACAACTGCAAGAAGAAGAGGAGTTCAGATATAAACAGGAGGTACATGCCGCTCTTCAGAAGTTACCGGAAAAATGCAGGAAAGTATTTTTGCTGAAGTGTGTCACCGGTCTTCGTTATAAAGAAATCGCGGAAATTTCCGATATTTCGGTCAATACCGTGAAATACCATCTGGGAGAGGCTTTTCGTGTCATGAGGGAAGAACTGAAAGACCTGATGATACTATTAATATTAATTTTTAGCTGATTGTGCCTACCCATTTTAGGGAAAGCAATTGTCATAGTAACAGAAAGATAAAAAGAAAATGATGAAACAGGAATTGATCTATCAAGCTATTCTTTCTACATTAGCTCATGAGGCTACCGATGAGGAACAAAAGATTGTTGACGAGTGGCTGCGTGAGTCTGAGGAAAACAGAGAGGAATATGAGGGGATGCGTCGTATGTATGAGAAAGCGACGGCTCCTCGTAAACCCAAACAATTTGATGCAGACCGGGCTTGGAAACAGGTGGCCGACCATACCATATATAAAAAGAAAAGTTGGTATCTGTCTATGTGGGTGCGCTATGCGGCCGTTGTAGCTGTTGTGGTGGCAAGCGGATTGTTCTTTATCACAGATTGGTTCCGTGCGGACAGTCTGGATGGGATAGACATGATGGCTTACAATGAACCTACCCTGCTTTTGGAAGGGGGGGATGAGATTGATTTGAGCGGGCGGTCCTTTACGATGAAGCGTGATCAGGCTTTGATAAAGAACGATGCGGACAACTTGCTCTCTTATGAGGCGGAAGGCGGGACGGATAAAGCGAAGATTGTTCATAACCGCCTGATTATCCCGAGAGGAAAAATGTACAGACTGGTGTTGGAGGATGGCACGAAAGTATGGCTGAACTCAGAAACGGAACTCTCATATCCGAGCCGGTTTACCGGAACCAAGAGGGAAGTAAAGTTATTGGGTGAGGCTTTCTTTGAAGTCACTCCTGACAAGGAAAGACCGTTCTATGTAAAGGCGAACGGAATGGATATACGTGTTCTGGGAACTTCTTTCAACGTAAGTGCCTATCAAGATAGCGAGAGTACGAGTACGACATTGGTGGAGGGATCGGTAGCTGTGAGCACGGCCAATGGTGCGGAACGGACAATAACGCCTTCCGAACGATTGGCGTATAATAAGAAAAGTCATCAGTTATCTGTGGAGAAAGTGGATACTGAACTTTATACTTCCTGGATCAACGGTGTATACATCTTTAAGAATATGCCTTTAGAGGAAATATTGGAGAAACTTTCCCGATGGTATGATTTCTCTGTTACCTATCAGGATGAAACATTGAAACACACCCGTTTTTCTCTTACCGCAGACCGAAAAACGGATATAGACAAACTCTTGGAAGTGATAAACTACACTTCGGATGTTAAATTGGAGAAACAAGGAAAGAGTATTAATGTAAAAAAAAGGAGGATAGAATGAAGTAAGAAAGAACTGTGTCACGAAAAAACAAAATAGAGCCTATGCTGACCTTGATTAAGATGAAATGGATAGTGATGTTGTTCCTGCTGCTGTATACGGCAGGCAGTTACCTGCATTGCGCTGTTCTCTATGGGGATATACTTGCTCAAAAGTACACTATTGTGCTTGATTTTAAGGATACTCCGGTAGAAGCCGTACTGGACGCCATCACCAAGCAGACTGGAATCAAGATTGCCTATAATAACGAGGTACTCGACCGGAAGAAACCGGTGACCGTCAAGATAGAGACATCCGATATTTTGGAAGCGTTGTATGCCGTATTGGGCGACAGCTATATCTGTCGGCAGATTGATGACTATATCGCTGTTTCCAAACGGCCAAAACCTGTTTCGGGCAAGATTGCCGGTAAATCGCCAACGATGACGGAAGCTTTTTCTTCCGCCATCGTTAGCGGCTTGATTACGGATGGAGACGGAAACCCGCTTATCGGTGTCAATATTCTGGTGAAAGGGAAAAGCACAGGTGTTGTTTCCGATTTATACGGTCGTTATCAGATTGAGGTGACGGAAGGTGACCGGTTGGAATTTCGTTATGTCGGATATAATAGCGAGGAAAGGATCGTGAGGAAGGTCCCGGTCATTAATGTGCGTATGGTGGAATTACCGGTTGGGCTGGGAGATGTGGTGGTAGTCGGATATGGACAGCAGAAGAAATCCAGCGTCGTTTCGTCTATACAGACATTGGAATCGCGAGATATGAACGTGAAACAACGTAATCTGGCAACCAATATTGCCGGACGGATTGCCGGTGTGATTTCCGTACAGCGTAGCGGCGAACCGGGAAATGACGAAGCGGAGTTTTACATTCGCGGACAGAGTTCGTATACGGGAGGAACTAACCCGTTGGTACTGGTGGATGGTGTTCCCCGTAATATGGAAGATATCGATGTAGATGAAATAGAGACTTTTACGGTACTTAAAGATGCCGCTGCCACTGCTGTTTATGGAGCTGAAGGGGCAAATGGTGTCGTGCTGATTACTTCCAAACGCGGAAGGCCACAGAAGACTCTCGTTAATTTCAGCGCACAATATGCCATTGCCACTCCTTTCAGAATGCCCCGGTCGTTGGGTGCCTGTGAGTATCTGTCCATGTATAACGAGGCGGTGTGGAATGATCGGGGAAATCCGGATAAAGATCATTTTCAGCCGGAAGTGACCGATGAGGTTATAGAAAAATACCGTTCGGGAGCGGATACCGATTTATATCCTTCCGTTGATTGGACTGATTTGCTGAAGAAACACACCCAAAGCCAGCGTTATACGATCAATTTCAGGGGCGGTTCCGAGAAAACACGCTTTTTCGTTTCGGGAGCTTATTATACGGAAGAGGGAATCTATCGTTCAAATCCTATTGAGGACTATGATGCCAATATTGACTTGAAGCGTTTTAATCTGCGCTCCAACATTGATATGACAATCACAAAGACTACCCAACTGTCCGTAGATTTGAGCGGGCAGTATGTGATGAAGAATAATCCCGGATATAGTTCCGACCAGATATTTTCGTACATAACCCATAGCCCTACTCACGTTATTCCTATGTATTATTCGGACGGAACAGCTTCTATTTACAGTAATCTAGGCTACGGACACGACAAGCAGCCTTACAGTATGCTCAATCATAGCGGATATACCAAGACATGGGATACATATCTCCAGTCGAAGGTTTGTTTGGAGCAAAAGATGGATTTTCTTCTTCCGGGCTTGTTGGTTAAAGGAATGATGGGGTTTGATGCGGACTTCGGAGCCTCGACGAAGAGAACCAAGTCTCCTAAAACTTATTTTGCGTTGCGCCGGAAAGAGGATGGTACTCTGGAGAAGAAAACGATGGAGGAGGGGACTGCCTTGAGCGATCCTGTCAAGGGAGAGACTTCGGGAGCCAAAAGGATTTATCTGGAGGCTTCTCTGAACTATCAGCAACGCTTTGCGGACAAGCATGACCTTTCCGCTTTGTTTCTGTATATGCAAAAAGAGACCCAGTACCAGCAGGAAGAAGGATTGTTGCGGCTTCCCTATCGGAAACAGAGTCTTGTATCGCGTATCTCATACGCTTATGATGACCGGTATATCGTAGAAGCCAGCATGGGAGCTACTGGCAGTGAGAATTTTGCGCAGAATCATCGCTGGGGGATATTTCCGGCAGTGGGAATAGCCTGGTATATCAGTCATGAGAAATTTATGCAGGGGGTGGAAAACAGCTTGACCAAGCTGAAACTGAGAACGTCTTACGGAATAGCGGGTAACGACAATGTGTTCAGCCAAAATGGTGGATTAGTGCGTTTTCCGTATCGGGGACAAGTCACGACAGACGGTCCCGGATATGATCTCGGACTGACGCCCGGTGCCGGTGGCGGAGTGTCCAATTGGGTCGGTGGGGTGTACGAACGGAGCTTTGCCAGTCCGAATCTTAGTTGGGAAACGGAACGGAAGTTGAATGTTGGGTTGGATGTCGGCTTGTGGGAAGGCAGGATTGATTTTTCTGTTGACTATTTTAGTAACCGTAGAAAAGATATTCTGATTCAGCGGCAGACCATTTCCGCTGTTACGGGTTTCCGGACCGGGATGTATCAGAATTTCGGTATTACGACGAATAAAGGGGTGGATGCAAATCTCATTTTCCGACATCAGTGGGGACCGGTCGGTCTTTCTGCTCGCGGAAATGTAACGTATGCAAGGAATGAAATCATTGAATGTGATGAAATTACTCCTAAATATGGTTGGATGTCACAAGTGGGAACCTCTATTGGTCAGCAATCTCTTTATATTGCGGAGGGGCTGTATACTCCGGATGACTTTGATGTGACGGAAAGGGGAGACGGTTCCCGGACTTATCAATTGAGGGAAGGATTGCCGAAACCTTCGGCAAATGTGGCTCCGGGTGATATCAAGTATAGGGACTTGAACAAGGATGGCATTATCGATTCCTACGATAAGACCTACGACAGTGGATTTTACTCTACGGGTATACCGGAAATTGTATATGGATTCGGGGTGAATCTTTCTTGGAACGGACTGTTTGTCGGGGCTTTTTTTCAGGGAGTGTCTCATGCGTCTGCCAGTCTGATAGCTTCTCCTAGTAATATCATTCCTTTTACGTCGGGCAGGGACAATGGTTCCGCCCGCGATATTATACGTGACCACTGGTCGGCTGAAGCACCTTTCAATCAAAAGGTGTTTTTTCCGCGTCTTCACACAGGAGCGTTTCAGCACAATCAATTGCCTAGTACCTGGTGGATGCGTGATGCGGCGTTTCTGCGTCTGAAGAACATCGAAGTAGGTTATGAATTCGATAAATCGGTACTCCAGCGACTGAGGATGGAGAATCTGCGTGTCTATGTGCAGGGGAATAATGTAGCGGTGTGGGACAAGATTAAATATTGGGACCCTGAATTGGGAAATGCTAACTCGGGAGCTAAATATCCGTTTTGCAGGAACTTTACTGTTGGTTTGGAAATCACTTATTAAAACGGAAGGTCACTCATTAAAAACAGAAAAGTCACTTATTTAAATTAAGGGAAGGAAACAAGATGGAACGAATTTGGAAGAAAATGATAGGGGCGCTCGGTTTTACGCTTTGCATGGCTTTGGCGGCTTGTTCCGATTATCTGGATGTCTCGAATGAGATCGCGGAGTCGTTGGATCTGGAAGCGGTATTCCGTAATCCGGCATATACACGGCAATGGCACGCCAATCTTTTTAATTGTATTTCCGAATATTCATGTACCGGCGGTAACAATGCCAGTGGGTTCACCAATGTCTGGTCGTCTCTTTGTGGTGAAACGTTGATAAGCAGCGGACCTTCTTCCCGGCTGATGGAAGCCGGTTACAATTCGAGTAACGCTCCCCTCCATCGCTGGTGGGTGCTTTATCGGGAGATACGTGACGCTTTTATTTTCTTGAAACGGGTAACGCCGTTGGGAGCGGTGGAAGATGAGCAGCAGTTGACGGAAGAAAGTGTACGCCGTATGAAAGCGGAAGCGAAGTTCTTGATTGCCTATTCCTATTTTTCCCTGTTTGAACTTTATGGGCCGGTGCCGTTACTGACGGAAGAGGTTGATCCGGAAAGTAAGGATTTGAATTTTCCCCGGGCTACGGTGGATGAGTTGGTGGATTATATCGATCGGCTGCTCGAAGAGGTGATTCAGTCGGGCGATTTGCCGCCTACATTGATTAATGCTGCCATCCCTGACGGGAATGAGCGGTATAATTTGAATGAGATTGTCCGTCCTACCCGTTCGGCAGCTATTGCGCTGCGCGCCAAATTATGGGTATATGCTGCTTCTCCATTGTTCAACGGAGGATATGCGGAAGCTTTAGAAGTGAAAAACAATGATGGAGAATATTTGTTTCCTCCTTATGATCCGGAAAAATGGAAGATAGCCAAGAAGCGCCTCGAAGAGGTACTGGAAGATGCGGAAGCTTGTGGATACAGATTGTACAAGGTTTACCAAACCGATGGCTCCATAGATGCCGACCGTTCTGTTTATGAGGTGTTTCAGGCTTATAATGATGAGATAATCTGGGCTACCGGACGAAACTATTATCACACCGGAAGCCAGGATGGTGTAATGGAGGAGAATACGACTCCGCGTGACCTCTATAAAGGATGGGCGCACGTTTGTGTCACTCAAGAGTCGGTCGATGGTTTTTTCATGAAGGACGGACTGACCATTGATGATCCGGGCACTGGATACGATGAAAGCGGATTTACGGAGGTCGTCAATCCGTGCAACGATAGAAAACGTACCGATAAGAATATCTTTACGATGTATGCCGACAGAGAACCTCGTTTCTATGCTGCTGTCACTTATGAGGGGAAAAGCTGGCATATACAGCCACGTTTCAATTATGACTGGGGAGCCGGTTTTGCAAAAGGGGAAGGAAGCGACAACTCGGTTGGCGATTATCCTCGAAACGGATATTTGCTTTATAAGTTCAAGAATCGTCAGATTATGTACACCGGTGATTATATCAAGAAATGGGCACGTCCGTCCATCTTGTTCCGTTTGGCGGATTTTTATCTTTATTATGCGGAAGTCTGCAATGAAATTGATCCCGAAGACGAATGTGTTATTGATTATTTGGATAAGATACGCGAGCGTGCCGGGTTACTTGGATATCGTGAGCTGGCAGCCACCGGGAAAAAGAATATCATAGGCGACCGGAAATTACAACGCAGGGCTATTCAACAAGAGCGCAGGGTAGAGCTTTTTGCTGAGGGACAGCGTTTCTTCGACATCCGCCGCTGGATGATTTGCGGAGAAGGGGAGGATGCCGACCAGCGATTTGTACATGGGATGAATATGAACGGAGAAAGAAACCGCCCTTTGGGTACAGACCAATCCTTTTATCGCCGGACACTGATTGAAAACCGCCCCTGGAAACGGGCGATGTATCTACATCCAATACCCTTCGATGAACTTCAGGTGAATAAGAAAATCGTACAGAATCCTCTTTGGTAGAATTGCTGAAACAATAAGAAAACTCCCTCCGTTACCATCTGTTTCCTTTCTCGGTGGCGGAGGAGGTTTTCCTCGGTGCCGGACTTTCTCTGTGTAAATGGTATAAAAAATCTAGTCGGTTCCGTAATCCATCCTTATATTTATATTTTCTTGATTGTCAACAAACCTCTCTAGAGATTGATAACCTTTCTTCTGAAAGCGCAGTATCTCCCGATTGCCGGTCTTTACGGTGAAATTTCCCCGATTGTCACTTTTCCCTAACAGTTTGCCGGTCGTTTTCTCATAAATCCGGACTTCGGGGATCAAGGTGGCCTGCACGTCTCTGATGACTCCTTGCACGGTTATCTGCCGTTCACTTTTGGGTAGAACCTGTTCCTGCCTGTTCACGACCGGTTGAGGCTGTCCCACTCGGATAGTCTTCCGTAAGAGAATATGGTCGGAGGCAGAACCTACTTGTATCTCGAATTCTCCCGGTTCTACGATGGCTTCATTCTTCTCATTCAGAATGGTAAGCTCACTGACAGGAATACTGAGACGGACAATTTGAGTCTCGCCTGCCTGGAGAGCTACCTTGCGGAAATCTCTTAATTGGCGTACCGGCATGGCAACCGAACTGCATACGTCTGATACATACAATTGCACCACCTCTTTTCCTTCGCACTTCCCGGTGTTTTTCAAACCTATACGTACGTGAACGGTATCGTTGAGCAGATAAGACGCTCGATCCGTTTGTAGGTTGGAATACTCGAAAGTGGTATACGTCAGTCCGTGTCCGAATGACCATAGCGGGACAGGAGCGGAGAAAACATAATCTCTTCCCGGTGAGTCATAACTGCCGGGAGATTTGTAGAATCCACGGTCGGACGGCAGATAGTTGTAGTAGACAGGCAAATGTCCGGTGCTGCGAGGGAAAGAGAAAGTGAGTCTTCCCGAAGGAACGACTTCTCCGAATAGGATATCGGCAATGGAGTTTCCGGCTTGTTCACCGGCATACCATTGGACGAGTATAGCGGGCAAATTGTTCTTTTCCCATTCTATGACAAAAGGTTTTCCTGTTACCAATACAAGTATGACGGGAGTGCCGGTTCGATATACTTCGCGTATTAGTTGCGATTGCGCTCCGGTGAGGTTCAAATCGTTCAGGTCGAACCCTTCTCCGCAAGTGGAGCTTTTGTAGTCACGAGCCAAAGCGGCGCTGGCGCTACCGCCGAAAATTACGGCTACTTCGCTGTTTTTGGCGGCTTCGACCGCTTCGGCTATTCCCGATGTGTCCAATGATGTGAGACTGCAACCTTTGGCGTAGTGTATGGCGGTGTTTTTGTTTACCCGGTTCTTGATACCTTGTAGCGGGGTGACACCGTCTTTGTTGTTGCGGCTCCAAGTGTAATCTCCGAATTGGACTTGGTCGGCATTGGGCCCGATAATGGCGATCGATTTCAGGCTTTTGGCATCGAGCGGCAGTAGCTGGTTTTCGTTTTTCAGCAGAACGGTCGATTCGTCGGCAATCGTTTTGGCGAGTTTGACGCTTTCCGGGGAGTGTCGTTTACGGTTTTTGAAGGTTTTGCCGTAAGGGTCTTCAAAGAGTCCCATAGCGAATTTTGCGAATAAAACCCGGCGGACAGCCGTGTCGAGAATTTTTTCATCGAACTGGCCTTTTTCGATCAATCCTTTCAGGAAGGGATAGCATTTGCTCGATGCCTCGGCATCGAGCCCGGCAGAAATGGCTTGAATGGCGGCCTCAGAGGAGTTGCGGGCTGTGAAATGCAATGTTTTGAGCATTTCGATAGCACCCCAGTCGGAATATACATATCCTTTGAAGCCCCATTCGTCACGAAGTATGTCGGTAAGCAGATAATGTGATGCTGAGTTGGGTATATGGTTCCAAGAGTTATAGGTCGACATGACTGCCAATATTCCGGTGTTTTTAACAACCATTTCGAACGGTTTGAGATAGATTTCGTGCAAATCTCGTAATCCGCATTCTACCGAGGCTAAATTTAATCCGCTCAACGGGTTGCCGTGCGGGCCGTAATGCTTCAACATGGGCGATATGCCGTTTTCGAGATACCCCGAAACCTCCTCGATGCCGAAAAGGCCGCATAGATATGGGTCTTCCCCATAGGACTCTTCGACCCGTCCCCAACGTAAATCGCGCACTACGTCTATACAGGGGGATAGAACTTGTCGAAATCCCATGCTGTGGAGATCGTCGGAAATCATTTGCGTTTTCTTTCGTGCCAGTTCGGGATTAAAGGTGCTCCCCAAAGCGATGTTTTGGGGATATATGGTGGCTCCGTCGTGCACAGCACCGTGCAGAGATTCTGCAACTGTGAAGATGGGTATTCCCAACCGGGTTTTTTCTACCATGTATTTTTGAATGAGATACATGCTTTTAGCGCAATTGTCGCCGGTGAGGGGAAAGCCTTCGACAAATCCCCATGAAGTATTACCTGCCCAATCGGTCAGTTTTTTCATATCGAGCTCTTGCCCGTTAAAAATTTTCGAAGAGTGTATGTGCCGTATTTGTGCGATTTTTTCATCGACAGTCATGCGGTTCAGCAAGTCTTCTACGCGTTCCTCGATGGGGAGATTTTTGTTTTTGTATGGTAGGGATTGGGCTTTTGCCATATCGAGGGTCGATGTGGCGGTGAGAAGGGATAAAAAGGCTATAAAAATTTTGTGTCGCATAATGTGGTATGTTTTTAAGGATTCTGTTTCTGTAAAAAGACAACCGACATAGGCTTTTTTACATAGGAGAACCGGGATATTTAAATGTTTTTATAGGTTTGTTGTAATTCGATGAAGTATTTTTTATAGATTTCTTCAACAGCAGAAATCGCATTTCCGGTAGAGGTACTATCGTAGCGTGTATCGGAGTCGACCCAATTTTTTTCGATTTGGAAATAATCGGGTTCTTGTGCGGTTTCTCCTCTCAATAGAGCCAGTTTGTAGTCGACCCATGCTTCCCAACGAGGCAGATACATGTCTCTCATCAACCCGCTCCATTCTTTAAGGGCGTAATCGTGGAGTTTTGAGTCGTGGTTTGTCCAAGTGGTAATTTGTCTTTTTGCGTTTGCAACGAAACGCTCCTGTTCCTGAGGCGTACAAGCGGCGTTGCGTGCTTGGTTTATCCATGTTCCCACGTTGAACTCTTTGCGGGTGGACAATAGTTTGTCTTCGTCTCGAATGAGAGCGAGGAATTTGGAGGAATAGGCTTGAAATCCTTTTAAATCGTTTCGATAAAAGGCGTTTACCGCCTGTTTGTGAAGATATTTTGCGTAATCACCTAAAACTTGTCGTGTGAGATCTACCAAATCATATTGATAGGTTGCGGATTGTGCGAATTCGTGTCGGACATTATACATGCATTCCCATGCTGTAACGATTTCTGCGGGATCATAGAAAATCTCGGCAGTACCCCATGACGAGGCGTGTTTGATTGTATCGGAGGGGCGTGCACATATATAAGATTCGACGGGCCCTCCTATTTCATTGTGACATTCGTAAATGGTTTTCGACAGAATTTCCCAAGCTCGATTGCAGTTTGGATCGGCTTTACCGTACCGATATTGCGTATATTGGTTCACCCAGTCTTTTATATCGATGCTATCTTCTCTCCAAGCCATGTCGTATACCATGTCATATACGACGGGAATCGTACCGATTCCCTCGGGTGCTGTTCCTATTCCACATAGGTTTTTTCCCAACGGGTGGTTTTTGGCAAAGACTACTCCTGAGGCATAACTGCTCATTTTGCCATGCAGCCCTGTTTTCCCGCCGAAATTGGGCAGTGCGCACCAAATCCAGTCGTGGTGCATGTGTCCTTCGGCTTTGTAAAACAACGAGTTTTTTATGCCGCCCCATTGGGGACGCTCGCATGCCATGAGGTCGAGAATGATGGCCTCGCCATGTTCCAACCCTTCCAATAGGTCGCGCATGGGATTACGTTGCCAGCCTTGTATGATCCATACAGCTTCTGGGGTTTTGCGTCTCATGGCTTGCAGTATTTTTTTAGCCGCGGCTTTTACATTGATACCTTCCGACTGACCTCCTTCGTGGAATGGGTCTCCGGCGAAATAGACGGCTTTACCGAACAGTTTTTCCTGTTCGTCGTAGTATATGTCGGCGATTTTATCGAAAAGGGGATCGTTCGGGTCTAGGAACGCAGGACGCTGATAGGTTTGCCATTCACCTTGTTCCTTGATGTTGGCTTCGGGGAATTTTTCTTTTAAACTGTTGGGAACCATGCCATAGAATCCCTGAAAGACGGGAGCCATACCCAACTCTCTCATGCGACGCAGCATTTTTTGTTGGAGGTCGGTTTGCCGGTCTATGAATTTTTGGGAAACGGGGCCACCGAAGCCTTCGAGATTACCCATGAGCCACCACGCTTCATAGCCGGCTCCGGGAAGGAATTCCGATATTTCTTTTTCGTTATATCCCAGTCTTTTGAGCGTATTTTGCCAAACGGCGTACTGGCTGTTGACAGCCATGAGAGGGAGATTGACACCTTGTAGGGCCATGCGGTCTATTTCTTTTTCCCATTCTTCCCACCCCCAAAAAGCCATAGAGTAGCTATATGTGCAATAATTCAGATAATACCGCAGGGGTTGAGAGGCTTCGATATGAACCGGTTCACCGACTGCGGGCAGTGTATCGGGTATGGAAGCCAGATTATCGCCACACCAAGAAACAGAGGCATGGCAATAGTGGCGCAGATAGTGGTTTAGTCCGCGTGCCATAGAGATTCCGTTATTCCCTTGTATCTCTATTTTATCGCCATTCTGCCTTAGTTCGAAGAAATCTTTTTCGGCAGGAACGAGCGTAAAGATGAAATCATCGGAGTGCGATGGCACAATGCGTTCGGCGAGCCGGGCGGCAGAGTCTGTATATTCCGGAGTCCGGGAGCAAGAAGTGATCCATAAGGCTATGAGTCCTATGAATAAGAAACAGTGTCTTAACATGGCTTTATGAAAGTTTCAATTAAATTTATTTACATATAATATCTGTGAATACAGGATAGTGGTCCGAAATTTCACCCAAATCTATCGTTTTTCCCTCGATATTTATTTCTCGCACGATTTTGCTGTCGACTATTTTTATCTTATTCTTCCCTTTTTTGCTCAATAAAATGAAGTCGATCAATGCGCCGTTGTTGGTTCTTCCGGGGATCGTGTTGCCGACCGTGTCGCTTGCAATGATAAAATCTTTTTGGTATAGAGGGAAAGATGCGCTGTTTCGCGACCAGCGGAAAGAATCGTTGAGGTCTCCGGCCACGAATACGGGTTTTTTCATTTCGCGGGAGTCGTTGCAAATGATTTTAGTTCCTTGTCTGCGTTTTTCGTTATTGAGGTCGGAATGTGTGGCGATGAATACAAATTTTTCGAGTTCCAGTTGAATGGCCGCTCTTGGCTCGTCTCCCGGGAGATAAGCGATGTACCGGCTGACAATCGGCAGATTTTTTCTAACCAATGCGCCGCAACCGATGCTTCCCTTCTTGTCGAAGCGAGCCGCATTGGCATACACATCGGTATATTCGATTCCTGTATGTTTGGCTATTTCGTGCAGCAGATAACGGTTTCCCCGGCTTTGAGAGGCACTGTCCAATTCTTGCAAGGCGATGACGTCGGCATCCAAAGCTTTGATGACTTGTGCAAGTTTTTTCACGTTGCTTTCGTTGATTTCTCCCGGATCATAACCTCCTTTACAATAATGGGTGTTGTAAGTGAGTAGTCTGATTGCTCCCGGGGCTTTGGGATAGGACTGCGGTTTTACCGAGAACAATGTCCCGGCCAAAACGATAGAGAGTAATATTGCTTTCTTCATGATGTGTTTTATGTGTTTGTCGGCTGTTTTTATAGGGATAAAAAGAACTCGAAGTTCATTTATATGGACTTTGATAATTGTATAAATAAGTTTAATAAGAATGACTTATCTCTTGATAATCTTTCCTTTGAATGTCGTGCCGTTATCTGCGAAAATTTCCACGATGTATATTCCGTTCGATAAAGAGGAGATGTCGACCGATGCCGTGCCGGGGTTGTTTGCCTCTAATTGTTTTTGACCGGTCATCGAGTAGATGTTTATTTTTCTGACGGGGGATTCGCTTTGAATGTTTAATGTGTTTTGTACTTGGGTGGGATATATTCGAATCGAATTGCTTCGGGAGGCATTTTCGATTCCGCTTAGCCCGGGAATCTCGATGTCTACATAAACGGGGTAGTGGTCGGATATCGATCCTAAGTCAATGACAGACCCATTTACTTTCAACGTGCGGACAATGTGTGTCTCAACGATTTTAATTCCCGAGTCTTTATAATCTTTGAACAAGATATAATCGATGAGAGCCCCGTTGTCGGTCCGGCCCGGAATGGTGTTACCTTCTGTATCGCTGACGATAGAAAATTTATCGGCCAGTACAGGGAATGCGATTCCTCCGTTGCTCCATCGGTGAGAATCGTTCAAATCGCCGGCGAGGAAACAGGGTTTGCGGATAAAGTCGGTTTCATTGACCAATGTGCTTGCGCTTTGGGTTCTTTTTGCATCGTTTAGGTCGAGATGGGTTCCCATGAATGTGAATTTCTCGAAATCCACCCGTACTGCGCTACGGGCTTCATCGCCTGCTAACGGAATAATCTTTTTCTTTACTACTTCCAAATCTTTTTTAAAGAGTAGTCCCGGACCTACTTTACCGCCATTGATGGGGGCTAAACCTCCGAAGATGTGCTGATAATCGAGTCCGGTAAATTCAGAGATTTGTTTTAACAGATCTCTCCTTCTACGGTCGCTCATGGCGCTGTCCAGTTCTTGCAGGGCAACCACATCGGGGTCGAGGGCTTCGATAACCGAGGCAAGGCGCTGAGTGTTGTAATCGTCGATAGAGCCGGGGTCGCTTCCTCCTTTGCAATAATGAGTGTTGTAGGTGAGCAGACGAATGACATTTTCTTTTTTGGGATATGTCTGAGCGTTCAAACTGATGTTCAGACAGATAAAAAACGCGAGTAACAGAGTAATTTTTTTCATGATAAATGTTTTTGTTTTGAAAGCCGACGTGTTGTCGAAAATCTTACGGCTATTTATATACAAGACAAATATATAGTGGAAAAGGGTAGTCTGCAAATTATTTTTTTTGAGAGGAGGTCGCCGGTCGTATCGGAGAACAATCGCTATTGGCGTTCTATGGCTGGGTGAAAGTATTGTGTTTTTGTTGGTGTTGTGGTTCAGTAGAAAATTCATGGGGATAGACTTGAATGTTAATGAATGAGAGGGGTTAAAAAGATCGGGGTTTGTGCTTTTGCTTGTATTCTAACCCCCTCGCCC
>OHIZ01000198.1_pt1 | contig 28686 bp, 19 predicted proteins | sample 1568501 | NCBI WGS metagenome assembly OHIZ01 (sample SAMEA3879544, study PRJEB24766) | human gut metagenome | biome: human-associated habitat; feature: feces | place: USA | collected 1985/1987 | reverse complement strand
CGGGGAGTCCGCTGGCCATAGCTTCCAAAAGTGCCATAGGAAGGCCTTCCTGATAGGAGGGGAAGAGGAAGATATCTGCTGTCTGCAGGATTTCCAGCATATCCTCCCGGTATCCGGCGAAGGTGACCATATGGGAGATTCCCAGCTCTTTGGCCAGTTGGTGAAGCTCTTTTTCCAGTTTGCCGTGGCCGCAGAGCAGGTAATGAATTTGCGTCATGTCTTTTAGCTGAGCCAGCGCCCGGAGAATGGTTTCGTGATTTTTACGGGGAATCAGTTCTCCGGAGGACAGAAGAAGAAGTTTTTCTGATGGGATTCCCAGCTCTTCTTTTTTCTGACAGATTTCCTCTTCTGATAAATGGGGAATCCTGGAAAAATCCATTCCTACTCCGGGCAGATAGTCTACATATTTTGCATGAAAGTGTTTCTTTGCCCGTTGGTAATCCTCATGGTTAATGCAGATTTGCTGATCTGTGAAGCGGGAAAGAAATTGCTCCATCGGGTAATAACAGAGCCAGTTTACTGGTTTTGCGCCTTTGAAAAAATGGAATCCGTGAGCTGTGTATATTACAGGCCCAGTGTGAGTGGCATGGGCGGCCAGCCGTGCCATGACGCCTCCCATGGGAGTGTGGCAGTGAACCAGCTGAAACTGCTCCTGTTCCATAACGGCCTTCAGCTGCCGGAAAACTGTGATATTTTCTGGTTTAAAAGGGCTGCGGACGAAATCAATCTGATGGCGGATGATTCCGGTTCCGTCCAGACGATGATTGTCTGTTCCGTAAGAAGGGGTATTGTAATTGGAGGCATAGTGAACTTCAAATCCCATATTTTGAAGGAGGCGGACATTGTTCATTTCAAATTGGGGAACAAAGCCGCTGACTGTGGTAACTAAAAGGGCTTTCTTTTTTGACGCCATATGTATTTTCAATCCTTTTCTTGTGCTTTGTTTTTCAGTTCGTTCAAGCGCATACCCACCTCTTTTTTCTGTTCGGCGGCTACATTGCGGAAATCTGCCATCAAGTCATTGATGGCTCCTTTTTTACTGAGGTACTTGATGCGGAGTGCCTCTAATTCCTCGGCGTTAGCGGCTTTCAGCGCCTCTACTTCCTGCAGAAGCTGATTGATTTTAGCTATCATATCGTTGTTATCTTATTTATTTTCTAAGTTAAAAACGGTGCAAAGATACAATATTATCATTGTTTTGCCTCCACTTGGGGAAGATAATTTGGTATCAGTGGTACAAAATTTTATGTGAAGAAGAAATGATAGAGGATGGGAGAAAAAATGATATATATGTAAAAGTCTTCATATTGTTTATGGAAAAAACATAAATGAGCGTTGTTTAGTGACTTTTAAAATATACTTTTCGTATCTTTGCGCCCCGTTTACTGTTCTATGGAGGTAGAACAAACTGGCGGTTGGTATTTATTAACATACGTCAAAGAGAGAGAGTTAACGGAGTAATTGTTGCATTAAAGTTAGAGTTTGAATTGATGAAATTGAAGACAATCCTGCCAGTCGTGGCAGTTGCGGGAGTACTCATGTGTGAGCCTGCCGTATTGTTGCATGCCGGTACATCTGATTTTGCTTCTCCCGAAGCTATGGGATGGTTCCGTAAGAAAAAGAAGAGTGAAACCAAGGACAGCGTTCAATCCAAGAGCGACTACGAAAAATTGACTGGTTCCGATGCTATTGCCCGCAAGGGAATGTTCAATGTTTACCAGAAGAAGAGCGATTATTACTTTGAAGTGCCGGCAAGGCTGTTGGGACGTGATATGCTGGTAGTAAATAAATTACAACGTGTGCCTTCCGAACTGAATGAGGCAGGTGTGAACCGTGGTACGAATTACGAAAATCAGATGGTGCGTTTTGAATTGGACAAGGCTGCCAACAAGCTGTTGGTACGTCAGAGCCGTCCTCTTCCGTTGGCGCCGGATGAGGATGCCATACGGCAGTCCGTACTGGATAATTATATTTCTCCGCTGATAGCCGGTTTCAAGATTGAGGCATTCAATAATGACTCTACCATGATAGTGGTCAAGGTCAACGATATTTATGATGGTACAGAGACGAGTATCAATAATGTCTTTACGAATATCAACCTGGGAACTTCGGCCATCAAGAATCTCTCCCGCATTTTATCTATCAAAGCTTTTGAGAACAATGTGGTAGCCACTTCCGAGTTGACAACTAAGGTGACCGAGGGAACAACGACTGTGTTTGTTACGGTCGAAGTCAGTTCCTCTCTGTTGCTGTTGCCGGAGAAACCTATGATGGGACGTCTGGATAGTCCGCGCGTAGGTTACTTTACCAATCCGTTGTTGAATTACAGTGACGGTCAGCAGCGTGTAGACAAGAAACCCTTCATCACCCGCTGGCGTCTGGAACCGAAACCGGAAGACCGGGAGCGTTACCTTCGCGGTGAATTGGTGGAACCGGCCAAGCCGATTGTGTTCTACATCGAGAACTCCACTCCCCGTCGTTGGCGGAAATATATCAAGCAGGGAATCGAGGATTGGCAGGCTGCTTTTGAACGTGCCGGATTCAAGAATGCTATCATAGCCAAGGAACTGACGGACAGCATGAATGTGGATAAGGATGACGTGAACTACTCCGTGCTGACCTACGCCGCCTCCACCAAAGCCAATGCCATGGGCCCCTCTATCCTCGACCCCCGTTCGGGCGAGATATTGGAAGCGGACATCATGTGGTGGCATAATGTGCTGGGCATGCTCCAGGAATGGATTACAGTGCAAACCGGTGTCGTACGTCCCGAAGCAAGAGGAGTAAGGCTGCCGGATGAGCTGATGGGCGATGCCATGCGCTTTGTGGCATGCCACGAGGTGGGGCACTCGTTGGGCTTGCGCCACAATATGATTGCTTCCTGGACTTTTCCGACAGATTCCCTGCGTTCCAAAACATTTACGGATCGTATGAATACCACTTCCTCCTCTATCATGGACTATGCACGTTTCAACTATGTGGCACAGCCGGGTGACGGTGTTACGGCGCTTTCTCCCCATATCGGTCCGTATGATATGTTTGCCATAGAATACGGCTATCGTTGGTATGGTAAAGAAACCCCAGAGGCAGAGAAGGACTTGCTTGCCGACTTCCTGAGCCGTCATACAGACCGTTTATATAAATATAGTGAGGCGCAGGATGTACGTGATGCCGTAGACCCGCGTGCGCAGAATGAAGATTTGGGCGATGATGCTGTCCGCTCATCTCTGCTGGGTATTGAGAACTTGAAGCGTATTGTTCCTCAAATCATCCAATGGACTACTACTGGCGAGAAAGGACAGACTTATGAAGAAGCTTCCCGCCTATACTATGCGGTTATCAACCAATGGAACAATTACCTCTATCATGTATTGGCAAACATCGGTGGTATCTATATAGAAAACACCGTTGTGGGCGACGGACAGAAAACCTATACTTTCGTAGAAAAAGAAAAGCAGCAAGCCGCCCTGAAGTTTCTGCTGGACGAAGTGCTGACCTATCCCAAATGGCTGTTCGACACGGAAGTTGGAGAGTACACTTACTTGCTGCGCAACACTCCACTGAGCGTAGTGGAGAATGCACCGACACAAGTGTTGAAGAATGCCCAATCCTATATCCTTTGGGATTTGCTGGGCAACAACCGCCTGATGCGTATGTTGGAGAACGAATCGGTGAACGGCAAAAAGGCTTTCACGGTGGTAGAGCTGATGGATGGCCTGCATCGCAACATCTTTGCCACTACGGAACGCGGTGCCTTGCCGGACGTCATGACACGCGCCTTGCAGAAGAACTTCGTAGATGCACTGATTACAGCAGCTGCCGAAAGCGAAGGAGTGAAAATAAACAAAAAACTGATGGACAACCACTTCTTGCTGGACCATCAGACTGCCCTTTGCAGCTGTGACGAGCATGCCGGTAAGACTTTGGATGCCGACCGTATGGGTGCACACCGCGAACTGAACTTCTACGGTTCGCAGATAAACCGCGTATCTGATGTCATCTCCGTGAAGCGTGGTGAGTTGCTTCGCATCAAAGAATTGCTCCAAAATCGTCTGGGTGCATCGGATATAGCCACTAAATATCATTATAAGGATTTGATTTTGCGTATCAATACTGCATTAGGAGTAAAGTGATTTTTCTTTTCAATAGAGTATTAATTAATTTTATATGTAACGCATGAAAAAACGTGTATTAATCGTTTTGCTATGCTTTGTAGGAGCTTTGTCATCTGCTTTTGCTGCAGAGAAAAAAGTCCAGGGCGTAGTAATATCTTCAGAGGATAACCTACCGCTTATCGGTGCTTCCGTTTATGTGACTGCGGAAGACTTGAAAAAGGCGGGGAGTGCTCAGACTACAATGGGGGTCATCACTGATGTGGATGGTCAGTTCTCTATCGCTATACCTGCGGGGATAACCCGTTTCTTTTGTAGCTACGTGGGATATGACGTATTGGAAGTGAAGCTTGTTCCGGGAAAGGAACATTATGAAATAACACTTCATGCATCTTCCCAAATGCTCGATGCCGTTGTTGTGACGGGTTACCAGACAGTGGAGCGCCGCAAGCTGACGGCAGCGGTATCCAAACTGGATATATCGGACGAGACCATCGGTGCAGTAAAAAGTATCGACCAGGCACTTGCCGGACAAATTGCCGGACTTTCTGTCAGCCCGACTTCCGGTGCTCCGGGTGCTCCGGCAAAGATACGCATTCGCGGTACTGCTTCATTGAATGGTACACAAGACCCTTTGTGGGTGCTGGACGGCATTCCTTTGGAGGGAACGGATGTTCCCGAACCGGATGAGCTGAATGACATCACCAACATGAAGCAATCTTCCATTGCAGGCCTGAATCCGGCAGATATTGAGAATATCACCATCCTGAAGGATGCGGCAGCCACTGCCATCTATGGTGCGAGGGCAGCCAATGGCGTCATTGTGATTACAACAAAGAAGGGTAAGGTCGGTAAACCGGTTATCAATTTCTCGTCCCGGTTTACCTATACTCCTACATTGAGCCTTGACCGGTTGAACTTGCTGAACTCAGCGGAGAAAGTAGGATTGGAAATGGATATGATCCGTAATAACTATTCTCCGGACAATCATAAAGGAGGCGTATATAATATTCTTTCCAATTACAATGAGTTGTCTGCTTTTCAGAATGGAGGATGGGATGCCTTGAGCAGTGATACACAAGCTGCCATCAACCGTTTGAAGAGTGTTAATACAAACTGGGGAGATATCCTTTTCCGCGATGCTTTCAGCCAGGAATATAACTTGAGCCTTTCCGGCGGTACGGAAAGGGTTACGTATTATACCTCTTTCGGCTATTATAAAGAGGATGGAAATGTGGACGGTGTGGGTATGGACCGTTTCAACTTGGTAGGAAAGACTTCCTATAAGGTGAACAGTATACTGAAAGTGGGTGCCTCCATGTTTGCCAACCGTCGCAAAAATACCAATTATCTGACAGATGCATACGGTATGTCGAATCCCGTGTTCTATTCACGCAAGGCTAATCCGTATTTTGAACTTTATGACAAGAATGGCAACTATAATTACGACTACGATATTCAGAACAACACTGATAAGGATTTAGGATTCAACATCTTTGAAGAACGGCAGAACACGTCTAATGAAAGCGTGGTGAATTCTTTTTCATCTATATTTGATGCGGAGTTACGGTTCAATGACAAGTGGAAGCTGACTTCCCAGTTTGGCTATCAGTTGGAAAAAACTTCCAGAGAAGAAATAGCGGACTGGGAAAGCTATGCCATGCGCTATTACTATAAGTTGAGCGAATACTCCCAAGGTGGAGAAACCAAACACTTTCTGCCCGAAGGAGGTATGCAGAAGTCTTATGAAAACTCCAATTCACAGATTACTTGGAAGGCGATGGGAGAATATCGCGACAGCTTCAATGATATTCATGAACTGGAAGTGATGGCAGGTACCGAACTGCGCAAGACTTGGTACGAAACCTTGTTCTCGGCAGGGTATGGCTTCGACCGCAAGACGTTGACCACCAAGCCGGTGATTTTCCCCAACGAAAGTTACGCCACGTCTTTCCCGCTCCATCAGACGACGTATAAGGAGAATGCTTATGTGTCTTTCTACTCTACGGCCTCCTACTCTTTATTGAATCGCTACACGGTGGGAGGAAGTATCCGTTTTGACGGTTCCGATCTTTTCGGTGTGGATAAGAAGTACCGCTATCTTCCTCTTTATTCTGTCAGTGCCTTGTGGCGTCTGTCACAAGAACCGTTTATGCAGCAGGCCAAGTGGGTAGATAACCTGGTGTTCCGTGCATCTTACGGTCTGCAGGGAAATATTGACAAGAATACTTCTCCGTTCTTGTTGGGTACATATCGGTCGGAGAGTATTTTGCCCGGAGTATCGGAAGATGTAATTATCATTAATTCCGCTCCCAACAAGAAGTTGCGTTGGGAAAAGACGCAGTCTGTCAATGCCGGCTTTGATTTTTCTGTATTGAACCAGGCTATCAATCTGAGCGTGGACTATTATTACCGTAAGGGTACCGATTTGATAGCTTTGCGCATGCTTCCTCTGGAGACGGGCTTTACTTCAATGAACGTCAACTGGGCAAGTATGGAGAACAAAGGTGTGGAAATCAGCTTGTCTACCCGTAACATAACGACAAAAAACTTCTCCTGGTACACAAATTTCAATTTTGCCTATAACGGTAATAAGGTATTGCAGGAAAACATACCGGAGCAGCAGACCACTCCGGGACGTGAAGGCTATCCTGTAGGGGCAATTTTCGCACTGAAGACTGCGGGAGTGAATAAGGAAACCGGTAATATGATGTTCTATAATCCGGAGGGAGAGAAAGTGACCTTGAAGGAGCTTTACCGCCTGAAGGACGAGTGGGGGATAGGTATTGCCTCTTCCGATGTAACTGCAGCCGAAGAGAGAACCTTTTATTCGTATATCGGGAGTAGCGATGCTCCTTATACGGGAGGTTTGATTAATACCTTCAGCTATAAAAACTGGGAGCTGAATGTCAATTTCTCTTTGACGTTTGGCGGGTACGTACGTACGCAACCCTCTTATGACATCATCAATCCGGATTATGGCAAGAACTATAATGCGGATGTGCTGAACCGCTGGACTCCGGAAAACCCGAATGCGGAGCTTCCGGCATTTATGCTGAGTGCTTCCAACCCGGAAGAGTACTCCTGGTATGATTCTAAAACCATCTGGAGAGATTTGGATATCTGGGTGAAGAAGCTGAACTACGTACGTTTGCAGAATCTGCGTCTGGGTTACCGTATCCCTGAGCTCCTGACAAAGCGTTTGGGAATGAACTCGGCAACGGTATCTATTGAAGGACGTAATCTCTTCGTGTTTGGTTCGGGATATAATAACTACATGGATCCGGAGTCGATGTACAATCCTTATGCAACTCCCGTACCCAAGTCGGTTACATTCAGTTTGAACTTGAATTTCTAACTTCAAAAGCAGAAAGAAAATGAAGAAAACAATAAGTCTGATGATAATGGCCTGCATGCTTCTGCTTGCGGCATGCGACAACTATCTGGATATACAGCCTACCGGTAGTGTCATTCCCAATTCTTTGGCTGAGTATAGAGCGTTGCTTGCCCGTTCTTATAAGGACGTGAGTAAATTCAGTGACCGGGGAATGGCTTGTTTCCGTTCCGACGAGATGCAGGTTCGGGATAATGAATATGACCAAAATTATTATATGGATATAGAGCGCTGGAACGACCTTGCTCCCAATGCCTATACCTCATCGTTTGAATGGGCCAAGTATTACAATGTGCTTTTTATTGCCAATCACGTTATTGAGAGCAGAAGTGATATTAAGGAAGGCACTGAGGAAGAGATAAATCAGCTTGTAGGAGAAGCGTATATGCTCCGTGCTTATGTACATTTCTTATTGGTAAATCTTTATGGACAGCCCTATACTAAGGAGGGAGCCTTGGATACCAAATCGGTACCGCTGAAATTGGATACGGATTTAGAGAAAGTCCTGAAACGCAATACGGTGGAAGAAGTTTATACTTCCATCCAAGCAGATATTGACGAGGCACGCAAACTGGTCATGAAGGCAGAATGGGAACAGAGATATTCATATCGTTTCAATGCGGCTTCGGTAGAGGCGTTTCAATCACGCGTATCCCTTTATAAGGGCGAGTGGCAGGCGGCTTGGGATGCTGCTGAGGCAGTGCTTGCCGTGAAGTCTGTATTGGTAGATTTGAATGATGCCGCTGCAACTCTTCCTAACAGTTATAATTCCGTGGAAAATATTACTCCACTGGAGACACCCCTGAGCAGTACAATCAATGGGGCTGCTCTGGCTACTCCGGTTTTTCTCTCCCTTTATGCTGAGAACGACCTTCGGCTGGACAAATATTTTGCTGAAACGGATGAAAAAGGTTTCCGGAAGAATAAGAAGGCGGGAAGCAATAACTACTTGTGTACTTTCCGTGTGGGTGAAATATATCTGACGGCTGCTGAGGCTGCTGCCCGACTTGGAGAACTGTCTCAAGCACGTACTCGCCTGCTGGAACTGATGCGGAAACGTTATGCACCGGAGGCCTACGAAGCGAAATCCGTTGTTGTCAATGCCATGGATAAGGAAGTGTTGGTACAGGAAATATTAGATGAACGTGCCCGTGAACTTGCTTTTGAAGGACATCGCTGGTTTGACCTTCGTCGTTCCACCCGTCCGCGTTTGGAGAAAGTGCTTGATGGTACGCGTTATGTACTCGAAGAGAATGATGCCCGCTATACATTGGCCATTCCGAAAGAAGCCATAGAAGCCAATCCGGGATTGCTGAACTGATAAAGATAAAACTCCCCGATTCTGTATTGACGAGAATCGGGGAGTTTTGTCTTTATGTGGATTGGATATGTATTTTTTACGTACCTTTGCACCGTTTTTTGTAATAGACAGTATAAGATGATACAGAATCAGAGACCTCCTATCCGTAGAATTGCTTTTCCTATTCTTATAGCATTGAGTATTTCGCATTGTTTGAACGATATGCTGCAATCGGTTATTTCGGCAGTATACCCTTTGTTCAAGGAGGATTTATCCTTGAGTTTTGCCCAGATTGGTCTGATTACGTTGGTGTATCAGATGTCGGCGTCCGTGTTTCAGCCTCTAATGGGATTGTTCTTTGATAAGCGCCCCATTGCCTGGTCATTGCCGATAGGTATGGGCTTTACTTTGGTCGGTATCATGAATCTGGCTTTTGCTACTAATCTGTATTGGTTGCTGGCTTCGGTATTCATTGTGGGTATCGGTTCGTCTGTACTCCATCCGGAGGCGTCACGTATTACTTTTCTGGCTTCCGGCGGAAAACGCGGACTGGCGCAGTCTCTATTTCAGGTGGGCGGGAATTTGGGTGGCTCGCTTGGACCGTTACTGGTGGCTTTGCTGGTAGCTCCTTACGGGAGGCATCACATTGCCTTGTTCATGGTTTTTGCCTTGATTGCCATCGTGGTGATGATTCCTATATGTCGTTGGTTCCGTTCCTACTTGAACCACATCAAGAAACGCCCGATGCTTGTGGCAGGAAAGATAGAACGCCCTCTTTCCTCAAAGATGACGGTGTTTGCCATAAGTATTCTGCTGATACTTATCTTCTCCAAATATATCTATATGGCAAGTTTGACGAGCTACTATACATTCTATCTGATCCATAAATTTGGTGTTACTGTTCAGGCTTCACAGCTTTTCTTGTTTGTCTTCCTGGTAGCCACTGCCATCGGAACATTGGTGGGAGGTCCCGTAGGTGACAGGGTAGGACGTAAATATGTCATCTGGGCTTCCATTCTTGGAACGGCTCCATTTAGTATGATGATGCCTCACGTAGGGCTTGCATGGACAGTAGTGCTGAGCTTCTGTGTCGGTCTGATGCTTTCTTCCGCTTTTCCTGCCATATTGCTGTACGCCCAGGAATTGCTACCCAATAAGCTGGGTTTGATTTCCGGGTTGTTTTTTGGTTTCGCTTTTGGAATTGCCGGTATCGCTTCGACTGTATTGGGAGGTATGGCAGATAAGTATGGTATAGAGGCTGTTTATAATGTATGTGCCTTTATGCCTTTACTGGGGTTGGTGGCTTGCTTTCTGCCTAATTTGAAAAAGAGATAGAGATTTTTTATTCCCATTGTCAGCCATACGGAGAGAACGAAAGGTGCGGTCAATGTAATAATTCCCCAATTCATTCCCACAATTTGCAATACAACAGAGAGTAAAACGGAACATGCAGCCCATATACAGCTCATCCAGCTTTTACCTCCTAAAGCAAGGGCACACAATACGCCATTATATCCCATCAGACCCATATTCAAAGCTTCGGAATCCACTCCCAATAATGTGGCTAGGAGGAGGGGGAGAAGTGCTCCCAATATGGTATATACTGCTGCATTCCGGGAATTCACGAGAATGCCTGCAAGGAAAAATAGTCCGGTCATCATGTTTCCTTGAAACATCACCTGGCCTATGCCCATACTGAAACATTGTAAGTAATTTATGGAGGAAGAAGCGGGTGTTTCTGTATCAGAGACGAGTAGCATGTCAGGCATCAGCCAACTGCACAATCCCAGCAGCATCCATACAGAAAGGATAAAAGGGGTAGTGAATCCGGGCAACACGCGTTGCATGTTGAAAAACCGTGCAATGTAGGTAGATGCACACGAGGCAATAGCCATCAGCATCAAGGAACTTACAGTCAGAAGCATAAAGACCCCTACGGCTATTCCTACCAGTGTACCGTTAAAACCATATAATCCATTTTTTATATCATCACAGTCATATCCTGAGATACGGGCTGTCAACGTACTTATTATGTTGCCACTTACAGCCAATAGGCCCATTTGCCATGAATTCAAAAAGATTCCAATCAACATCAATAATCCGGACAATGCATTGTTTTGGAACATGACTTGCCCTATGCCACGTCCTAAAATAAGTAATGACTTGCGTGTAAAAGCTTCTTTCATGAGTTGTCGAATGAAAATGGACTATATGTAAATTTATAGCTCGTTAATGCGTACAAAAAAAACGATTAGACTAATCTAACCGTTTTAATTTTCGTGGAGCGTATGAGACTCGAACTCATCACCTCGACACTGCCAGTGTCGCGCTCTAGCCAGATGAGCTAACGCCCCGTTGCCAACGTTTGCAGGCTTGCTTTCGTTTTTGATGGTGCAAATATAATGCATTATTCTGAAATAATTGCTATGTTTGCGAAAGAATTTGAAAAAATAAGTTATGCTGATATATAATACCACTTATCATGTAGAGGAAGGAGAAGACAAAAACTTCCTGATATGGATGCAGGAACACTATCTTCCCGAGGTAGAAAAGAACGGAACATTGTATGCTCCACGTATAGCCCGTATCTTGAGTCATATTGAAGAAGGAAGCATCTGCTATTCTGTTCAGTTTGAGGTAGAAAACTCTGCCAAACTGCATCGTTGGTATCAAGAGCAAGGAGTGAAACTGAACGAGGAATTACTGAATATCTTTAAAGATAAAGTGATTGGCTTTCCTACATTGATGGAGGTAATAGTGTGATACAACCGGTCAAAGAGAAAATAATATTGGGTATAGACCCTGGTACCACCATTATGGGGTATGGAGTATTGCGTGTGGCAGGTGTCAAGCCGGAAATGATAGCCATGGGAATTATCGACCTCCGCAAATTTGGAGACCACTATCTGAAGTTACGTCATATTCATGAACGGGTACTGAGTATCATAGAGAGTTATTTGCCTGACGAGCTCGCTATTGAGGCCCCTTTCTTCGGAAAGAATGTACAGTCCATGTTGAAGTTGGGGCGTGCGCAAGGCGTAGCAATGGCAGCTGCTTTGAGCAGGGATATTCCCATTACGGAATATGCTCCTTTAAAAATAAAGATGGCCATCACCGGAAACGGACAGGCATCCAAGGAACAGGTGGCGGACATGTTGCAGCGTATGCTGCATTTTCCTAAAGAGGATATGCCTACTTTTATGGATGCAACGGACGGGCTTGCTGCTGCCTATTGTCACTTTCTGCAGATGGGGCGTCCCACGGTGGAGAAAGGCTATCATGGCTGGAAAGACTTTATTGCCAAAAATCCGGATAAGGTGAAGAAGTGATAAGAATTGAAATGTAGAATCTAAAAATAATATCATGAAATTGAATGAACTTGCTATCATTGGAGTGGCTGCAACGACGGTTGTAAGCTGCACTCCCGCGAAGACGGAGTATGCTTCGTACGAACTTTACCCTGTCCGTTCGGGTAGTCTGACAGAGATGGAATATACACCTGCTGCCACGCAATTCACATTGTGGGCACCTACGGCGGATGAAGTTCGCCTGATGTTGTTCGAAGCAGGAGACGGAGGGCATGCCTATGAAACTATTTCAATGGAATCCTCTGAAGAAGGAACTTGGAAAACTAAAGTTGAAAAGGACTTGATAGGTAAATTCTACACATTCAATGTGAAAATCAATGATAAGTGGTTGGGGGACACTCCGGGTATCAATGCCAAAGCTGTAGGGGTGAATGGAAAGCGTGCCGCCATCATCGACATGAAATCCACGGACCCCGAAGGATGGGCAGATGATAAACGTCCGGCATTGGCCTCTCCTGCCGATGTGATTCTTTATGAAATGCACCATCGTGATATGTCCATCGACCCGTCGTCGGGTATTGAGCATAAAGGAAAGTTCCTGGCATTGACAGAACAAGGAACGGTAAGTCCCGACAAGCTGGCAACCGGCATTGACCATCTGAAAGAATTGGGAGTGACACATGTACATCTTCTTCCGTCTTATGACTATGCCTCCGTTGATGAGACAAGGCTGGACGAGAACAAGTATAATTGGGGATATGATCCGCAGAACTACAATGTGCCTGACGGCTCTTATTCTACCGACCCCTACAAACCGGATGTTCGTATCCGGGAATTCAAGCAGATGGTGCAGGCTCTGCACAAAGCAGGTATCCGTGTTGTTCTGGATGTGGTGTATAACCATACTTTCAATACATCCGACAGTAATTTTGAACGTACAGTGCCGGGATACTTTTACCGTCAGCGACCGGACGGAACGTATGCAGACGGTTCGGCTTGTGGCAATGAAACTGCCAGCAACCGTCCGATGATGCGTAAATACATGATAGAGTCTGTATTACATTGGATTAATGAATATCACATTGACGGATTCCGTTTTGACTTGATGGGTATCCATGACATCGAGACAATGAACGAAATCCGTAAGGCGGCAACGTCTGTAGATCCGACTATATTTATATATGGTGAAGGATGGGCGGCATCGGCTCCACAGATGGCGGAAGATTCTCTGGCAATGAAAGCCAATACTTATAAGATGCCGGGTGTTGCTGCTTTCTCTGACGAAATGCGTGATGCTTTGCGCGGTCCGTTCAATGACAATCATCAAGGTGCTTTCCTTGCCGGATTGCCGGGAGGAGAGGAGAGCATAAAGTTTGGTATTGTAGGAGCCATCAGGCATCCGCAAGTAAATAATGACTCTGTGAATTATAGTAAGGCTCCGTGGGCGGAACAACCTACACAGATGATCAGCTATGTTTCCTGCCATGATGATATGTGCTTGGTGGATAGGCTGAAAGCAAGTATCCCGGGTATTACTCCCGTAGAATTGGCAAAGCTTGACAAACTGGCGCAAACAGCCGTATTCACTTCCCAAGGTGTACCGTTTATTTATGCCGGTGAGGAAGTGATGCGTGACAAGAAGGGAGTACACAATAGTTTTGAGAGTCCCGATTCCATCAATGCGATTGATTGGAGACGAAAGGCGGAGCATGCAGATGTATTTGCTTATTATAAAGGTTTGATACAGCTTCGTAAGAAGCATCCGGCTTTCCGTATGGGTGATGCGGATTTGGTGCGTAAGCATTTGGAATTTCTACCGGTTGACGGCAGCAATGTGGTGGTTTACCGTCTGAAAGAAAATGCCAACGGTGATGCATGGGGAGATATTATAGTAGTCTTGAATGCCCGTAAGGAGCCTGCCAAACTTACCGTACCCGAAGGTAAATATACAGTGGTCTGCAAGGATGGCTTTATCAATGAACAAGGTTTGGGCACACTGTACGGCCCCGAAGTTGTTGTTCCGGCCCAATCGGCACTGATTATGTATAAATGATGATTGGATGATGCAGCAACATACAATACACATAGCGGGGGGCGTAGTACGCAACCCGCTTGTTCGTTTGACAGAGCCTGTCACTCTTGATTTCCTGGCAGGAGAACACATTGCCATTGTAGGACCGAACGGAGCCGGAAAGAGCCTCCTGGTGGATATGCTGACGGGAAAGTATCCTTTGCGTGATGGTGAGCTTACCTATGATTTCTCTCCCTCCCTCACGAAAACTGCCTATGACAATATCAAATACATTGCCTTCCGTGATACTTACGGTTCTGCCGATGCCAATTATTACTATCAACAGCGTTGGAATGCCCACGACCAAGAGGATGCTCCGCTAGTACGCGAAGTGCTGGGAGAGGTAAAAGACGATGCCTTGAGACGGCAGCTATTTGAACTTTTCAGCATAGAGCCGATGCTTGACAAGAAAATCATTCTTCTCAGCAGTGGGGAGCTGCGCAAGTTTCAGTTGACTAAAGCTTTACTGACTGTTCCCCGAATTCTTATCATGGACAATCCTTTCATAGGGCTGGATGCGCCTACCCGTGAACTGCTTTTTAATTTGCTGGATCGGCTTACCCGGCTGGGCGAGTTGCAGATTGTCCTTGTGCTTTCCATGTTGGATGACATACCTTCATTTGTTACACACGTTGTGCCGGTAGAGGAGATGAAGGTGGGCGAAAAGATGGAACGTGAGGAGTATGTGCAGGCATTCTGTGCGGGCAATCAGATGCGTATTCAGGAAGAGGCCGGAGCGTTGGAGGAATTGCAGCGGCGTATTCTCGATTTGCCCTACGAACATGCGAATTTCACTTCGGACGAAGTGGTGAAATTGAACGGGGTTAGCATCCGTTACGATGACCGTACCATTCTGAAGGAGCTGGATTGGACAGTGATGCGTGGTGAGAAGTGGGCGCTGAGTGGCGAGAACGGTGCTGGCAAGTCTACCTTGCTTAGTTTGGTTTGTGCGGATAATCCGCAGTCATACGCCTGCGATATCAGTCTTTTCGGACGGAAGCGCGGAACGGGGGAGAGTATTTGGGAAATCAAGAAACACATCGGTTATGTCAGTCCGGAAATGCATCGTGCTTATCTGAAGAATCTGCCTGCCATAGAGATTGTCGCTTCCGGTCTGCACGACAGCATCGGATTGTATAAACGTCCTCATGCCGAACAGATGTCGGTATGCGAGTGGTGGATGGATATTTTCGGTATTGCAGCCTTGAAAGACAAGCCTTTTCTGCAACTCTCCAGTGGAGAACAGCGTCTGGCATTATTGGCTCGTGCTTTTGTCAAGGACCCGGAACTGCTGATATTGGATGAACCGCTTCATGGACTCGATACATACAACCGCCGTCGGGTCAAGAAGATAATAGAGGCATTCTGCCATCGTCGGGATAAAACGATGATTATGGTAACCCACTATGAGAATGAATTGCCGCAAACAATTACTAACCGTTTATTCTTGAAGCGAAACCGCTGACCGAATAATATTGCGTCAGGGAAAGATAATAAAGGACTAGCGGGAACCATTTATGATGTAAATCGTTATATTTGTAATATCAACCATCTAAACATTTATATCATGAAGTTTTTTATTGATACGGCAAATTTGGAACAGATTCGGGAGGCCTATGACTTGGGCGTACTCGACGGAGTTACCACTAATCCTTCGCTTATGGCAAAAGAAGGTATCAAAGGAGTGGAGAACCAGCGTAAGCACTATGTGGACATCTGTAATATTGTGCAAGGCGATGTAAGTGCCGAGGTGATAGCCACCGACTATGAAGGCATGATTAAAGAGGGTGAAGAATTGGCAGCCTTGAATCCGCATATCGTAGTGAAGGTGCCTTGCATTGCAGAAGGTATCAAGGCCGTTAAATACTTCTCGGGCAAAGGTATCCGTACAAATTGTACTCTGGTATTTTCTGTCGGTCAGGCATTGCTTGCAGCCAAGGCAGGTGCAACGTATGTTTCTCCGTTTGTGGGGCGTCTCGATGATATCTGTGAGGATGGCATTGCATTGGTTGCGAAGATTGTAGAGATGTACCGTTATTATGGATATACCACCCAGGTACTTGCCGCCTCTATCCGTCATACGGCACATATCATGCAGTGTATAGAGGTGGGTGCTGATGTGGCTACTTGTCCGCTTTCGGCCATTAAGGGTTTACTTAATCATCCGCTGACCGATTCCGGTCTGAGGAAGTTCCTTGAAGATTACAAACGCGTGAACGGATAAACTTAAAATATCCTATAAGCCTATCTTTCAATGTAATTATTGACTAATATTGGTGAGAAATAGAATAAAAAGATTTATTTTTGCGCCTTATATTTAGATATACAATAAGGCACCGATGAAAGATAGGCTCATAGGATTTATTAAGACATACTGCTTGTTTGTCTGCATTTTTGTGTTGCAAAAACCACTGTTTATGCTGTTTTACAAATCGCTGTACCCGGATGCCTCGTGTGCGGACTGGTTCAGTGTCATTTGGCATGGGTTACCTTTAGACCTATCTCTGGCTGGTTATCTGACAGCTATTCCCGGTTTTCTTTTCATAACCTCTGTATGGACACTTTCTAAATCCCTCCATCGCATCTGGTGTGGCTATTTCCTCTTCATTTCAGTACTTATTTCCATAATTTTTACTGTCGATTTAGGATTATACGAGTATTGGGGGTTCCGTTTGGATGCTACTCCGTTATTCTATTTCTTTTCCTCCCCTAAAGACGCAGTGGCCAGTGTCAGCATTTGGATGGTGCTGGGGGGAATTGTGGCAATGGCTGTTTATGCTGTCGTGCTGTATACTGTTTTCTACGGCATCTTGCTGCAGAAGAAGCTGTTGCTGCGGATGAAACTGCCTTATCGTCGCCTGAAGGTGTCAGGTATATTGTTGCTGATGACGGGGTTACTGTTTATTCCTATCCGTGGAGGCTTTACAGTATCTACCATGAATGTGGGGAAAGTCTATTTCACTGCCGAGCAGCGTCTGAACCATGCAGCTATCAACCCTGCATTCAGTCTGATGGAATCTCTTGCCAAGCAGAAGGACTTCAGCAAGCAGTACCGTTTTATGGAAGCTGCGGAGGCCGACCGGCTTTTTAAAGACATGCTTGAACCCGCAGGTGCCGGTGGTCAAACGGAAGAGGCAGATTCTGTGCTGCAACCTGCCGATTCACTGCATACTTTATTCAATACTCAGCGTCCCGATGTACTCTTTGTGATTCTTGAGAGTTTTTCCTCCAGGTTGATGACAGCTTTGGGAGGTGAGCCGAATATTGCCGTCCATCTGGATAGCTTGAGTAAGGAAGGGGTGCTCTTTACGAACTTCTACGCCAACAGTTTCCGTACGGACCGTGGGCTGGTGGCTATCTTGAGTGGCTATCCTGCCCAGCCCACTACTAGTATTATGAAGTATCCCCGTAAAACGCAGTCCATTCCTGCCATTGCAGGCAGCTTGCGGAAGGCGGGTTATGGTACCAAGTATTATTATGGCGGTGATGCCGACTTTACCAATATGCGTTCCTACCTGATGTCATCAGGCTTTGAAGACATTGTTTCCGACCAGGATTTTCCCGTAACGGAACGTTTAAGTAAGTGGGGGGCGCACGACCATCTCGTATTCAACCGTCTGCTGGAAGACTTGAAAGCCGAAGCTGCCGAAGGAACTGCCGAAGAGAAAACTCCTCATTTCCGTGTCTTGCAGACCTCCAGCAGCCACGAGCCTTTTGAAGTACCTTTCCGTCGTCTGGAGAATGACCGGCTGAACGCCTTTGCCTATACGGATAGTTGTGCAGGCGATTTTGTAAGACAGTTCCGTGAGCTTCCCCAGTGGAAGAATACGGTGATTGTGTTTGTTCCAGACCACTTGGGAGCTTATCCCGAACATATCGACAATTTGTCGGTAGAACGCTACCGGATACCTCTGTTGATGGTGGGCGGTGCTGTCCGAGAGCCGAGGCGCATTGACGTCTATGGCTCGCAACATGATATTGCAGCCACGTTGCTGGCTCAATTGGCGCTGCCCCATGATGAGTTTGTTTTCAGTAAAGATATGCTTAATCCCGCTTCCCCTCATTTCGCGTTCTTTACCGTACCCGATGCTTTCGGTATGGTGACAGCGGACAATCAAGTGATATTCAATTGCCAGGCGGGTACTGTGGTAGTGGATGAGGGCACAGCAAAAGGGAAGAACCTGCCGTTGGGCAAAGCCTATTTGCAAAAATTATATGATGATATAGCCAAAAGATAACGTATGACAGCACTTATGGACGCCTTGCAAGGGGCAATAGATGTAGACACAAACATATTTTTTTCCATCAATCGGATGCACAACATGTATTTCGATTATTTTATGAGCGCTTATAGCGGTAAGTGGGTTTGGATTCCCATGTATGCTGCCATCTGGTATGTGATGTTGCGCAATTTTCATTGGAAGGTCACACTGTTTTGCATGATAGGCCTTGCGCTCACCATTACTTTTGCCGACCAGGCATGTGCCACTTGGATACGTCCCTATGTGGAGCGTATGCGTCCTTCTAATCTGAATAATCCCATTTCGGAGATGGTGCATATCGTCAACAATCATCGTGGAGGGCGTTATGGTTTTCCTTCGTGTCATGCCGCCAATACCTTCGGATTGGCGTTTTTCCTGTTCTTTCTATTCCGCAAGCGGTGGCTTACTCTTTTCATTATGGCCTGGGCATTGCTGACGTGCTATTCGCGCGTATATCTCGGTGTGCATTATCCAGGTGATTTGCTGGCAGGGACTATTGTGGGGTTGATTGGCGCCTGGTTGATTTACCGCTTGTTTGTGAAGGTTAGCGGATATAAGCGTGCCGAGCATGTCGCTCATGTCTATGCTCCTATATGGGTAGGGGTGCTGACGATAGCGGGGATGCTGGTTTATGCCGGAATACGGACATTGCTGTAGATAATGGTCTTTAGAATTGATAACCGGCAGTCACCATAACCTCTCGTGGACGGATATTCAACTGTGAAGTATAGCTTTGTGTGGCCGAGTAGGTAGTATAGGCATACTCTTTTTTGTTGAATAGATTGCTGAGGCTGGCTTCCACTCTCCATTTCCTTGTCTTATAAATGAGTGATGCGTCTGCAAACAGTGTGTTGAGATGCGTATCGCTGTTTAAGTCGTTCCGGTAATGTTCTCCGGAAAGGCGGAGGTCGACGTGCCCGATGCTGAATGTGAGGTGCATATGCTGTACGAAGTCCAGTAGAGGAGCAAGGTGCGTGTCGTTCCCTATCTTACTGCCGCCATAGCTGATTGTGGCATGATATTCGGCTTCGAAAGCTTCGGCGGGCGACCATATCAGTTTGGGTTCCATCTTAAGATAGTCATAACGGTATTTTTGAAGCGGGTCGTTTCCGGCTGTTTCCGTTTGTAGAGTGAGGGCGTCTGTATCTGAAACCCGTGTCAACTGCCAGCCGGTATTGCGGCTCAGTTGTAAGTCAAGTGAGGTTTTCAGATTCCAGTCGAAAAATCCCTTGGAGAGAGTGCTGAGCAGGAACCAACTTTGTGTACTGTTGGAATGTAGGCGAAGGGTGTGGACAATGCGGTTTTCAGAGATACTCTGTTCATTCAAGGTGTTGTAGTGTACATGCCGGTAGGACAAAGTGGCGGTGGCGAAAAATTCCTGCACGGTATTCTTGTATTCTCCATAAAGGTTGTATTGTTGGCGTGTACTGACGGGGAAGAGGCCGTCAGTGTTTTTCCAGGTACGGTAGTCTGTCCGATAGGTAAAAGGGCAGAGGTCTGTGACATCTCCTGCTGAGCGGTGTAAACTGCCGTAGAGGGAAATTTTCCAATGGTAGTCGGGCTGATAGCGCAGATAGAGTGACGGATTGAAAAAGAGAAAAGAGCGCTGTTGCGAGAAGTAGCGCTTATAGCTGAGAGGGAGTGACAGACTTCCCTGCCACTTGCCTTGCTCCAACTGGAAGTAGGAGGAGAGGTAGGGAGAAAAACTGGATGCGCCAAATGTTTCCATTCGGGTGGAATGGTGCTTTACCGATGCCCATTCGCCCTTTATACCGGCGGTGTATTGCCGGGTGAAACCGTTGTGTTTTCTTAGGTGGCTGGCCTTATTGTCGTTGTAAAGGCTGTGTTGGATGAATTTGTCTTTCCCGTCGTGTAGTGACAAGGAGGAGGGCAGATAGGCATACTGTGTGGCAGAATTGAACTCCCATGTGTATTTCTCTCCATTGTGGATAAGGCTGAAGAAATTCTTTGCCGTAAACTGGGAGGTGCGCATCGTTTGCTGTAACTCGTGGGAGGTGCCGCGGTTCGTTTCACCTTCTGCCAGGAAGCGGTTCGACAGATAGTGGATGGTCTTGTTATCCTCATAGTGCATTTCCATATGGGCGGCATCGTTCTGCAGGCAGTAGTGGTAGGCTTCATCCATGCGTATGGTGTCATCGGGCTGGTAGTAGACTTGCGAGTTGCCCCGTTGCTGGGTAATCCGGTTATGGGTATATCCGGCTTGCAGGCGCAGGGAACGTTCGTCGTTCCATTTATACATGCGGTTGGCGTTCAGTGTATGGGTTTCGTTGAAGAGCAGCCGTTGCTTGTCGAGGGGAGCGCTGATGCCCGGTTGTACCAGAAAGCCGTGCAGGGGAATCTGTTGGGATGTGTTGTTTGTCAGTATATGTTGCTCACGGCTAAGGTCGGTACCGTTGTTGTTGCTCTTGTAGCCGTAGATGCTTTGCTTGCCTTTACCCAGTTGGAGGGCATTGGCGGCGTTTTCCCAAAGAAGCGTTCCTTTGTCCCTCTTCGTTTGTGCCGTTCCGGTCGTTTCTTGTGTTCCATCGCTCCAGCCTGCACCCAGGGTACCGTTGACAATCCATTGGTCGCGTGCCTGTGGGTCGAGTTTCAGGTTCAGGGCTATTTCATCCGAACTGAGTTTTCCTTTCAATGCCTTGACCGATTGGTAGTTCTCCATAATTTCTGCCGATTTTACGGCTTTGGCACTGAGGTTGTTGTTGATTTGGCTGTAGCGTCCACCCGTCACGTCCATACCCTCCACAAAATAGTGGTCGATGGCTTTACCTTTATATTTCACCTGCCCGTTGTCGTCAATATCCACACCGGGGAGCTTTTTCAGAACATCCTTGATGTGTACGTCCTTGGAAGAGGCAAACTCTGCCAGATTATACCTTACGGTATCTTTCCTGCCATGAATGCGGCCGGGACGTATTTGGACTTCTTTCAGTGCAATGGCTTCGGGATGCAGACGAATATGGAGTGTTCCTGCTGCCGATATGTTGCGTATTTCCCGTCTATAGCCCAGCAGTGATACGCTGACTTGCAGGTTGCCGTTGTATTTCCATGGCAGGGAATATCTCCCCCGGGCATCGGTCAGGGCGTAATCTATCATGGTGCCGTTTCGCAGCACACTAATCATTACGGCTTCCAGCGGTTGTCCGGTTTCTTCGTCCGTTACCAAGCCACTGAGAGACTGTGCATGCGCTGTCATTGCAAACAAGGCAAGGATTGGCAGCAAGAGTTTCTTGAAGTGTATATCCATTGGAGTTCGATGGGATGAATCAGTCAAGTTCCAGCGGATTGTGGGCTATATTCTTCGGCTTCCTGGCTTCATTGCCCTGGTTGTCGCGTATGGTGATACGTACGTTGGGCGTGTTGCCCATAATGAATCCTACCGGGTCGGCATAGTATCTTTCGTGGATTTTGTTGTACGCCTTGCGGTTTACGGGTTCATAATCTTTTCCGTTGAAGAGGATAGGTCGGTAGGAATGGCATTGCTCCATACCGGTGCAGGTAAAGAGATAATGCCCCCTGTTGTCTTCTGCTTTCAGTATCAGTCCGGGCAGTCCGAACAGCTTCCACGGCCCTTCGCTGGAGGAAATCTCCGGACTGTACCAGACAATCCATCTGCGTCCCTTAAACACGCATTCTGCTTTTTGGCAGAGATACGAGAGGATGGTTGCCGTGTCTGTCTGCAGTGTCCACTGTGGACGCTCTTCCGGTTCCTCGCACCGGAGTCTGTTGATGTCTCCGGCAATTTCATCCAGTGTGGTCACTTTGCCTACGGGGTATCTCTTGTAGGTCTGTTCGTTCAGCTTGCTTTTTCCGAACTGTTTGGCGTGTTCAATCATCGTTTCTTGCGAGGCGTTATTGGCAATGTCGGCAGCAAATACCGAGTCGCCCACATACTTTGTGTAACTGTAGAACTTGGAGCATTTCTTGCCGATTTCCAACATCATGGTTTCCTGGAAACGCTCTTCCGACAGTGTGTCCGTACAGCCGTCCACTTCATACTGCACCATGAGTACAGCCTGGTCTATGGTATCTTTTCTGAACGTCTTGCCGGAGCCGATTTTGATGTTGAACTGTGCGCAGGCGGTTGTGGTGGTTATCAACAGCATGGCGGTGAGTAGAATCTGCTTTTTCATACTTTTTCGTTGTTAGAAATTACTGTTTCGAGGACGTGTCATGTGTCCTGTCGTCGCAAATCTATGCAGAATTTGTCTTTCCGGAGTGAGAAAGTTATTACTGAAATGTTACTCAAATGAGAATAGCCGCCTCGCGCGTACCTCTGATTGGAGGAAACCCTTACCTTTGTATAGTATAAAAGAAGAACAGACTCTGAGATGGAAAAACGAATCAGAATAGTATGGGCATTGTCACTGATATCCATGCTGCTACTTGTAGCAGGGCAGGGATATTGGTTGTGGAACCAGTATCAGTATAAGAATGAGGAATATGAAGAAGAGATACACCGCCTTGTCATGGATGCCGTGGCAGTGAACGACTCTATCCGGCGTGAACAGCCGAAGAAAGTGTTCAACAAGCCTAATATATCCTTTTTCAACACCAATGTGGACATGCATACGGATAGGGATTCATTGACCAACAAGCTCAAAGAGCGCTATACGCGTACGTTTGTGGTGGGGGCCATGGCAGATAAATCCGTTCTATCCACGGCAATGAAGGATAGTATTGTCTATAAGGACAAGATTGTGATACATGGCGAAGACAAGCTGCTTTTCAACATGAGCTTCAGCGAGGCGATAGTTGCTTATCAGTTGCAGATAGATGTCCCTTTTACGTTGCAGCGCTTCGATTCGGTGCTGGCGACTAAACTGGACGGCATGTCTTTCACTACCGGACTAGTCACGCCGCGCGACAGCCTCTATCAATGGGTGGAAACCGTAGAACGGCTGGGGAGTGATTTGCATCCGGTCATCCGTCTGGTTTATCCTTACAATCCGCTGAAGCGGGAGTTGGTACAAGTGGATGTGCAGGTGATGCCGCATACTCTTTTGCTCCGTATGGGCTGGCAACTTCTGGGCAGCTTGGTATTGATTCTTCTGCTGTCTGTCTGTCTGCTGTTCCAGATAAAGACCATTTTGAAGCAGCACCGTGTGGACGAGTTGCGGAAAAGCTTTGTCAACACCATGATACACGAGTTGAAACGTCCCGTGCAGGCCTTGAAGATGTGCGTCTCTTTTCTCAATGACAAAACAATGCGTACCGACGAGCAGGCCATGGATGAAGTGGTGCGTGATTCCGTTTCCGAGCTGGACAACCTTTCCGCCTACCTCCGGAAGCTGCGCGACATGACCCGTGCTGACGATGAGCAGACACAACTTTCCCTCAGTACTTTCGATTTGAAACCGGTTGTGGAGAAGTTGATACGCCTGCAGCATGCTCCTGGAGGAAAACAAGTATCTTTCGAGACACATTTCACGGACAACCTGCTGGTTACGGCCGACCCCGTGCACATGGCAAATATCATCAGTAATCTGATGGAAAATGCCGTGAAATATTCGGGAAGCTCCGTCAGTATCCGGGTAGAATGCCGCCTGCATGGCCACGAGCTCACATTGAAAGTTTCCGATGACGGCATTGGTATCCCTGTTTCCGAGCAGGGACGGGTATTCGATAAGTTTTACCGTAGCAGCAACTTGCCTGACCGTTCCTTGCCGGGCATCGGTTTGGGGTTGAGTTATGTCAAGTTGTTGGTTGAGGCTCATAGGGGAACCGTCTTTCTGACCAGTCAGATTGGGAGGGGGACGACGGTGGAAATAACCATTCCACAATAATCTGCACAGATGGATATCGAGAATATAAATAGCAACTCATGAAACCACTGAAAATTCTTTTTGCTGACGATGACCTGAAGTATTCCATGCTTCTGAAACGCTTCCTGGAGAAAGAGGGTTATGAAGTGACCTATGCCGGAAATGGTCTTATCGCCCTCGACCTGTTTCCTCTTGTCAAACCGGACCTTGTCTTGCTTGACATCAATATGCCCGGGTTCAATGGCTTTGAAGTGGCAAAACGAATCCGGGAGGCGGACAAGCATGTCCTCATCTTTTTTCTTTCCGACCGCAGCGATAAGGCCGACCGCCTGCAAGGATTCCAACTGAAGGCGAACGATTATCTTGCCAAACCTTTCTATCCGGAAGAGCTGACAGCGCGTATCCGCGAGCGTTTCACTTCACAGTTGTCCGGTGTGGCGGAGGATGAGATGTATGCTTTCGGCCATTCCGTATTCAATTACAGTACGAACGAGATTCGTACGGGAAATAGTAAGGTGCTGATTACTTCCCGTCAAGCCGATATCCTTCGCTTGCTTGCGCTGAATGTGAATAAGACTGTCAGTCGCGATACGTTGCTGGATGCTGTGTGGGGCACTGCCTCGTATGCCAACTCCCTTGCCTTGAATGTACAGATGTCCTATCTGCGGCGGTCGCTAAAAAACGACCCGAGCGTGAGGATTGAGTCGTTGATGAAAAAAGGGTATATACTTGCCGTTCTCTGAAAACATCTTTATCTTTGGATTGTTATACAAACAAGACACTTCAAAAAAAAGAGAGCTTATGATGAGTTTAGGAGGATGGATGAATAAAATCTTGATAGGTTGGGGGATAGACCCGAAGTTTGCCGATATGTTTGACGAGACGATTATTGCACTGCTGATGGTGGGGCTTTCGATAGGGCTGGACTATTTGTGCCAGGCAATCTTCGTTGGCGGTATGAAGCATTATACCCGACGCTCTCCCCATCAGTGGAATACGTTGCTGATGAGACGCAGGGTGATACACCATTTGATACATATTCTGCCGGGAATCCTCATCTACTACCTGCTGCCCATGGCCTTTGTGCGTGGAAAGGAGATGCTTGAGTTCTCACAAAAGGTGTGTGCTGTCTATATCATTGTGGCGGTGCTGCTTACTATTAACGGCTTGTTGCTGGTGATGCTCGATGTTTATAACATGAAGGACAAGCAGAAGAACCGTCCGCTGAAAGGCTTCGTGCAGGTATTGCAAGTGCTGCTGTTTTTTATCGGAGGTATCATAGTGGTTTCAGTGCTGATAGGCAAGTCTCCTATGACCTTGTTTGCCGGTCTGGGCGCATCTGCAGCTGTACTGATGCTGGTATTTAAGGACAGCATTCTGGGGTTTGTGGCCGGCGTGCAGCTCTCTGCCAACGACATGTTGCGGATAGGGGACTGGATAGCACTGCCGGGTGGCGTTGCCAATGGAGTTGTAGAGGAGATTACGCTGAACACGGTCAAGATACGTAACTGGGACGAAACCATCTCGACCGTACCGCCGTATACCCTGGTAAACAACTCTTTTCAGAACTGGCGCGGCATGCAGGAAAGTGGCGGGCGACGGGTAAACAAGAATATCTTTCTGGATATGACTACCCTGAAGTTCTGCACTCCGGAAATGCTGGATAATATCCGCAAGGAAGTCCCCTTGATGGCCGACTATCAGCCTGCAGAAGGAGAGGTGCCAACCAATGCGCAGCTCTACCGTATCTACATCGAACGCTATTTGTGCAGCCTGCCGGTGGTGAACCGGGAGATGGACTTGATTGTCAGCCAGAAGGAACCCACGACGTATGGGGTACCCATCCAGGTATATTTCTTCTCTCGCAACAAGGTATGGAAAGAGTACGAGCGCATTCAGTCCGACATCTTCGACCACTTGCTGGTGATGGTACAGAAGTTTGACTTGAAGCTGTATCAGTATTCCGACTAATATATCAACCGGAACTCCGCATATACAGGCAAGTGGTCGCTGTATCCTCCTTGATACTTCATCCCGTAGTAGGTGCGGAAGGGTTGCTGCCCTCCGTATTTCTTGTCTCTTGTCAGTAGGAAGGGCAGGCAGAATACGTCTGCCTTCGCTTCCTCTGTATATAGCGGTGCGTGTTCTTGCAGCAACGTACCCGATACGATGATGTGGTCCAGTAGTCCCCATTCTCCTTGATACTTGTAGCTGCCGAAGTGCTTGCGTGTTTTGGCTTTTCCTGCCAGTAGATGGTAAAGTTTTTGTGGACGTAGAGAGTCTTGCAATGTTGACGATGCTGCTGCCTCCAACACCTCCTTTACCGATTTATTCTCCGGATAATCGTTGAAATCCCCTAAAAGGACAATTTGCGGATGTCGGCGTATCGTGTATAGGCTGTCTATGGCATGCTTCACCTTTCGGGCAGCCAGTAGCCGGTAAGGTTCAGACTCTCTTGCCCCTCCCGAACGGGATGGGAAGTGAGCTACCAGTACATCAAGCGTATCCCGGTTCAGCAACAATCCGTTGACGTGAAGAATGTCCCGTGTGGGACGGCTATTCTTCCGGGGCTTGTCTACGGGGAGGCTCTGATAGGAAAGCAGTTTGAAAAGATTACGTTGATACAACAGCGCTACGTCGATGCCGCGTTTGTCGGGAGATTGTGTCATCACATACCGGTAGTCTGCTTCGCGCAAGGCAGAGTAGCGGGTAAGGTCGCGCATCACACTGTCATTCTCCACCTCACACAAGGCAACAAGGGCAGGCGGCGTCCATCCTCCGGTGGCGATGATGACGCGGGCTATATTATCCAGTTTCTTTCTGTATTTAGAGTAGTTCCAATGCCGGGTGGCATCCGGCAGGAACTCGTAGTCATTCTTTAGTGTGTCATGTCGGGAGTCGAATAGGTTTTCTACATTGTAGCTTACTATCCGAAACATGAGGGTATCTTTTCCTTCTTGCCCGTACAGACTAATGTACGGGCAGAGAAGGAAGAGTATAACTCCTATCTTATGGATAACGTTCATACAAACTATTTCCGTTCCCCTTTTAGGGAAACGAAGGATATCTATTTCGCTGGTATGTGCTTCAGTATATCCAGCAGATGGTCCCAGAACTTCTGTACAGTAGGAATCAGCATCCGTTCGTCGGGAGAGTGCACACCCTGCAGGGTAGGTCCGAAGGAAATCATGTCCAGTGCCGGGTATTTGTCAAGGAACAGTCCGCATTCCAGACCTGCATGGATAGCTTTTACCTTGGCATCTACACCGAACAAACGTTTGTAGGACTCAACAGCCACTTTCAGGATTTCTGAATGCGGGTTGGGTTTCCAGCCCGGATACCCGTCGCCGAAGGATACGGCTGCTCCACCCATTTCAAATACAGTGCGCACCATATTGGCAATGTCTTGTTTGGAGGAGGCGGTAGAGCTGCGCTGGCTGGTCTCGATGCGGATGATATGACCGGGCTTCATCTTTACGGAGGCCAGATTGGTGGAGGTTTCCACCAGCCCCGGAATGTCTTGGCTCATGGCATACACACCGTGGGGTGCGGCATAGATGGTTTGCAACAATCGCTTGGCGGTATCTTTGTCAATGGCTTTGGGACGGGCTGCTTCCGATTCGAGCACGAATTGGAGGTCCGGGTCAACGACGGCATATTCTGCCTCCACTTCGGCGGCAAAGACATTCAAGTCTGTGCGCAGAGCATGCTTGTCGGCATCGGGTATGGCAATTACCGCGTGTGCTTCGCGGGCAATGGCGTTGCGCAGGTTACCGCCGTCTATTTCGCAAAGGTACATGTCGTACTTCTGGGATGTCTGGCTCAGGAAGCGGTTCAGCAGCTTGTTGGCATTGCCGCGCCCCAGGTGTATGTCGCCGCCGGAGTGTCCGCCTTTCAGCCCCTTTACCTGCACTTTGCAGCAGAAATATCCTGCCGGTACGTCCACTTCCCGGTAGGTGAATTCGGCAACGGAATCTATACCTCCTGCACAGCCGATGAAGAGCTCGCCTTCATCCTCGGAATCGAGGTTCAGCAGAATGTCTCCGTTCATGAAGCCTTCTTTCAATGCAAAAGCACCGGTCAGTCCGGTCTCCTCGTCCACGGTGAATAGGCATTCGATAGGGCCGTGCTCAATGCTGTCGTCGGCAAGGATAGCCAGTTCGGTGGCTACACCGATGCCGTTGTCGGCTCCCAAGGTTGTACCTTTGGCTTTCAGCCATTCACCGTCAATTTCGGTTTCGATAGGGTCGGTTAGGAAGTCGTGCTTCACGTCGTTGTTCTTTTCACATACCATGTCGATGTGCGATTGAAGTACGACAGTCTTGCGGTTTTCCATACCCGGAGTAGCGGGTTTCTTTATCAGAACGTTTCCGGCTTCGTCCACCTTCGTTTCCAACTTATGTTTTTTTCCGAATGCTTTTAAGTAAGCAATGATTTTCTCTTCCTTCTTCGAAGG